>MPMB02027674.1_pt1 | contig 27170 bp, 22 predicted proteins | sample 1617371 | NCBI WGS metagenome assembly MPMB02 (sample SAMN05944808, study PRJNA350692) | marine metagenome | biome: marine; feature: ODZ; material: water; isolation source: 300 m water sample filtered on 0.2 um supor filter | place: Pacific Ocean | collected 2012-04-08 | depth 300m m
CGGCTGGGCGAGTTTCTGGACCTATGGTGGGCCGGAGCGGTATGCCGACAATGACGGCATCGACGGATTGCTCCGCGCCGCAGCCAATCCGAGTGACACGAATCTGCTGCTTCCAAACGCCGATCGGTTGGGCATCTACATATTGCATGGTGAGGCCGATGACAACGTGCCTGTCACCGAAGCCCGCGCGATGCGCGAGAAACTCGGTGCTTCGCACGGCGATTTTGCATACTACGAGCGGCCTGGCGCAGGCCACTGGTGGGGTGATCAGTGTATGGACTGGCCACCACTCTTCGAATTTCTCAGGCGACATGCCCGCGGCGCAGGCGGGCACCGCGACCAGTTGACCTTCATCACCGTCGACCCGGCAAGTTCTGCATCCTGCGACTGGGCCACGATTGAGCAGCAGGCCGCATCGCTTCGCCCAAGCCGCATCGACCTGCAGGTCACACGATCCGGCGAGATGATTACGATCGATGGAACCACCGAGAACGTTACCCGACTTTCCATAGATACTCGATATCTGGATTTTTCCAACGAGGAGGCGGTCCAGATCACGCTTGACGGATCGCCACCGATCTCATCGGACGCTGACACCGTGCAACTGGCGCGATCCGCTAACGGCGGATGGACTACTGCAAATCCGATCTCACCTGATGAGAAGAACCCAGCCCGCGGCGGTCGACTCCGCTCGGCTTGGAATCACGGCATTACGCTCATCGTCGGCACGAGCGGATCCAACGAAGAAACGGCATGGAACCGCGCCCGGGCGCGGCAAGATGCTGAACGGTGGTGGTACCGCGGCAATGGCGTCGTTGAAATTGTGGACGATGTGGACTTCAATGCTGCGACAGAACCGAACCGCGGCATCATGCTCTACGGCAATCGTGACACGAATTCGGCCTGGAACATGTTGCTCACAGACTCGCCCATACAGGTTGAACGCAACAGTGTCGTGATCGGCGAACGCACGATCGATGGCGATGTGGCGGTGGCGTTTGTAAGGCCGCGACCTGGAAGCGACGTGGCAAGCGTGGCAACCATCGCCGGTACCGCTGGTGCGGGCGAACGATCAACGGCCACCATGCCCCTGTTCTTCCCCGGAGTCGGCTGGCCGGATTGGATGGTGGTGGAGCCCGCCTCACTTACCATTGGAGATGATGGCATCGTCGGCCTCGGGTTCTTTGGGAATGACTGGAAGATCGATCCCGCCCAGTCCGCGTGGCGGGAGCCCGCGACCACCAAATAGTCGGTAGGATCCTGCCCCTGAGGAGGGTTCTATGCGCGCATTGAGTCTGTTGCTTGTCCTTGTGTCTGTACTGGCCACGGCACTCTTTGTCGTACTCGGCGTCGTGTGCTCTCAACTGTGGTTGCTTGGCCTGATATGGTCGGCACCGACCGCGGGCGTCGGGCTGCGGGATCTGATTCAGAAGCAACACAGCATCCTGCGAAACTACCCACTGCTTGGTCATCTGCGTTTCTTCTTCGAGAGCATCCGACCGGAGATGGTGCAGTACTTCGTCGAAACCGACGAGGCGGGTCGCCCCTACAACCGGACACAGCGTACTGCTGTCTACGAGCGAGCCAAGAATGAGGAAGACGTCAAGCCCTTCGGCACCGAACTCAATGTCTACGACATCGAGTATGAATACATCTCCCATTCCATCGCCCCCAAACCGAAACAGGATCATCACTTCATTGTGACTGTCGGCAACGAACAGTGCAGCAAGCCCTATGAAGCCAGCATCCTGAATATATCTGCCATGTCGTTTGGTGCGCTCAGCTCCAATGCGCTGCTCGCACTCAATAGGGGTGCCAAGATGGGTAACTTCTATCACGACACCGGTGAGGGCGGTGTGAGTGATTACCACAAGCGGCCGGGCGGCGATCTCGTCTGGGAACTTGGAACGGGGTACTTCGGATGCCGTCAGGATGACGGCAAATTCGATCCGGAACTGTTCAGGGACACTGCCACGATCGACCAGATCAAGATGGTCGAGATCAAGGTGTCACAAGGGGCCAAGGCCGGGCATGGCGGCGTGCTTCCAGGAAGCAAAGTCGATGCGGAAATCGCGCGGGTTCGGCATATTCCGGTCGGCAAGGACTGCATCTCTCCCGCCTATCACACTGCGTTCTCGACCCCAACAGAACTGCTGGAGTTCGTTGCGCAATTACGCGAACTCAGCGGCGGAAAGCCTGCTGGGTTCAAGCTCTGCATCGGCCGACCATACGAATTCCTCGCGGTCTGCAAGGCAATGCGGACGACCGAAATCTATCCGGACTTCATCGTTATCGACGGTGCAGAGGGCGGCACCGGTGCCGGGCCGATTGAGTTCCTTGATCACATGGGTGTGCCGCTGACCGAAGGGTTGATCTTCGCCCAGAACGCGCTTGTGGGCATGGGTGTTCGAGACCATGTCAGACTTGCGGCGAGCGGCAAGATCGCCACAGCCTTCAACATCGCCCAGCGTATGGCGATGGGTGCCGATTGGTGCAACGCTGCCCGCGCCTTCATGTTTTCGGTCGGCTGCATCCAAGCGGAACGCTGCCACACCAACGCGTGCCCAGTGGGCGTTGCAACACAGAACCCCGCCCTCTTCCGCGGTATCGATGTGCCGACTAAAGCCCAGCGAGTCATGCACTATCACTGCAACACACTCGAAGCACTCGCCGAAGTCACCGCTGCCGCCGGTCTCATGCATCCGCGTGAATTCTCACCGGTGCACATCGCGCGGCGCATTTCCGCCACTGACGTGCGACCATACTCCGAAATCTATGACTTCCTTGAACCAGGTGAATTGCTTGGGGATCCGCTGCCCGAAAAATGGAACAAATGGCTCTCTTCTGCAAGCCCCGACACCTTCAACCGAATCTGTTGATTGAGGACACGCCTATGCATCGCATCGTCATCATCTCCGCCATCACCCTGCTGCTCGGAATTGCCGCGGTACTTGCTACCGGCAACGCCGACGCTCACTGCCAGATTCCATGCGGCATCTATGATGATGCTGGACGCATCGCCACCATGCGAGAGGATGCCGAGACCATTCGCAAAGCGACGATCGAACTCGTCCGGCTCAACGACTTCAAAACGGCTGATTCTTTCAATCAGGCAAGCCGCTGGGTCGCCGAAAAGGACCGCTCAGCCTCACATATTCAAGAACTTGTCGCGTCCTACTTTCTGAGCCAGCGGGTCCAGGCCGCCCCAGCGGATTCACCGGAGCATGGCCACTACATCGATCAATTGCAGACCTTCCACGCAGTGATGGTGGCGGCGATGAGGTGCAAGCAGGCAGTTGATCCCACCCGCGCCGATACGCTCGACGCGGCGATCACCCGCGTTGCGGCATGGTACGAGTGAGTGGATTGAATACCAAGGAATCTCCCCCGCAAGCATGAGGTAGATGAGTGTTATTTGGCCTTGTGCTCGGAGTCTGCGGCGGCTTTCTTCGGCTTTCGGAAGTCGAGGTCTTCAATTCGACCGAAGACGGATGTTGCAATATTGGCAAGATGCGAGGCTACCCGTTTGTAGTGCCGCGCAAGCAGGGAGTAGGCGACAGCAACGTGGGTTGGAACTTCCAGGCGATCCCCTAGTAGGGTTTCTTCGATGGCATCGCATTTGCCGCGGATGCGATCTGCTGCCTTGATCGAAGACTTGGCTTGCTTCACACTGGATTTCTCGAACGCCTCACGAACGGCACCGAATAATTCGCCGGTGTGTTTGCGGACAACCTCTAGGGGTTCGTGGTAGCGTTCGATGCTGTAGTCATCTTCGTAGTACCGGCCCACCTCGAATAAGTTCTTACAGTAGTCGCCGATCCGCTCGGCATCCTTGGCAACGCTCATCAGCGCAAGGCACCCGGGGATATCAGCAACCGGATTGACACTCAAGTGCGTCAGGATGCCGGCTCGCACCGACCGGAGAAGGCGATTGATGTCCTTGTCCTTCTCGTACAACGCATCAGCGACATCTGCCTCGCATTTCTTGCCGCGGATCACATCATTGGCCTCGTGGAACATCCACTCGGAGGCGTCGATCATCTGCAAGAACTCCGCAAAGGCGGTATTGAGTTGGTCGCCGGACTTGAGGGCTGCAATTAACTGGCCAAACATGACGCGTTACTCCATCAGTCACTGAAGAAGAGCAGTTCCGAAATGACCAAAGCCACAGTCGGAACAACGAGGAACACGGTGGCGAGGAAGATAAAGGCATATCTTCGCCGCCGCGCTGCGAGCGAGCTGTACCACTTGGCAAGCCGAATCGGAACAATTCGGAGGGGGTACCAGATCGCATTATCGGTGAAGTTGAAAAGCACATGGGAAATGGCCACAATGACCGCCCCTGCGGTGGGATTGGCGGTTGCGGCGATCACGCCGGTCACGGTCGTGCCAATGTTGCAGCCGAGCATGAAAGGAAAGACCCGTCGCAGTTTCACCGCGCCAGCTCCAGCAATGGGAACCATCAGGCTCGTGGTGACCGAACTGGACTGTACGGCGACCGTCGATCCAATTCCGGACAGCCATGCAAGAAAGTCGTTTCGGAAGATCAGTACTGTAAAAAGCCCTTCGAGCCGCTGCAGCAGGGCGTCCTTCAGGTTCTTGACGAGGCCGATCAGTGCGAGGAAGAGAATTACCAGCCCGACCACAGCCACAATCGTCCCCGCTGCGGTTGCGTTTTCCCCCGACAACCAGTTCGCAGCATCCTTGATACCCGTGACAACGGGCTGGGTGATGGCCTTGATCGGGTTGTAAAACTTCTCTCCCGCTCCAAGATCGAGCATTGTCGTGATCCACCGTGCAGTCCGGGTCAAAATGCCGCCTCTGAATCCATCGGCGCTGGTCGTGCTGGTTGCCCACTCCAGCGGGAACAACAACAACACCGTGAGCACATTTGGAATTGCGTGCATCAGGGCCGTCGCATAGGCCCGGCGGAATTGCCGTTTGATTCGCATCGTGCCGAGTGACACGATGAGACTGGTGATGCTGGTACCGATGTTGGCACCCATGACGGCGAACACCGCTGTTCCTGCACTCAACTCCCCTGCCGCAACCAGCGTGATGATCAGCGAGGTCGTAAAGGAGGAGCTCTGTACCACCGAGGTCACCAACACAGAGGCCATCAATGCCACAAGCGGGTTATCGCCTTGAGCGATTGCGTCGGCCAACCAACTTGTCTCTTTTCCAATCGCCTTGAGCCCGGCGCCCATCACATTGATGGCGCACAGGAAGAAGTACAGCGAGAAACCTGCAAGCAGCAGGTGTAGCCAGAACGAACGGGCCCGGGGCTGGTTTAGTTCATACTCGGCCGACATGAAGCATCCATCTCAATCGCTTGGAATGCAGCCCACTTGGCGGGGGCGAAGGCCGAGGTGGGATTCGAACCCACGAATGACGGATTTGCAATCCGTTCCCTTAGTCCACTTGGGCACTCGGCCGAGGGGGCAAGGATACCGGCCACGGAGGTAGGGGGCAAAGGCCTCGACGCGGCCCTTCGGGTAGGCTTGCCGATGATGATTGGACCCGGCATCGTGATCGGCATTCTGATGGTGGTCGGCGGTACTCCGCCACCCGCCCCATTGGTCCCCGATGGAGCCATTCTCACCAACGTGGAGGGGATCATGGTGCGCCCCGAGCCCGGCGATCCATGGACGCTTCGGCTCATTGGCGCTACTGCCGATCCAGAGGGCCGGGTGCGAGATTTCATCCTGATGCCCTCTCGTGTGCTTGAGGAAATGGAACAGGTGGAAGTGGCCTCGGACGCATCCCCGGCCTTCACCGTCACTGGCACCGTCGCGCTCTTCGACAATCGAAACTGGCTGATGCCCCAGCATGTGGAAACACATACCGAGCACACTCGGCGAGCCGAGCCGACCATCGAACCAGCCGACCCCAACGAACCAGAGGACGGCATGCGATCAGGGCGATCCGCCGGCGACAGCATCGCCGATATCGTGGCGGACCTGCAGTCCACGATCAAAACACTCCCCCGCTCACTTGATGATGGTCAGTTGATTGAACCAATGGGAGACGCCGAATTGGACGGCACGCTGATCCTCTCGCGGCGAGGCCGGCTGCTGCGTGGCCGCCGTGGTGCCTGGATCTTCGTATTTGATGCCGACGCATGGGGTGAAGGGGACGCGCCGGTCGTACTGCTTCCTTCGCCGACATTGAACGCTCTTGTAGCGGATGGACGGCGAACCGACTATCGAGTACCGGTTCATATCAGCGGGTCACTCAGCCACTACCGTGGGCGACGATTTCTCGTACCGACCGCCATCAGCGGCCTGCGGGAACGGCCGAACCTGAGTCGATGACACGGTCACTCCGAGTACATCCGCGTGGCTGAGCCCGGACTGGTCGCCAATCTGCTGATCGAGTCGGCTGCCGGGATCGCCCGCTCGGCTGGCGCCAAAGCCATCGTCGTATCGGCAGACGCGCTTCCTGAAGGGTGTGAGCCCCCGGAGGGCACACTGCTGCTGACTCGGCGTCCCGAAGACGAGCGGCGGGTCGAGGAGTTGGGTGTTGCTGCGGAATGTGTGCTGCAAATCCCACAGGTCGAACTTGATCGCATGGGACAGGTCAAGCTCGCGGCGCTCGTTGCGGTCTCTCGGCGGCTGGTTGATTTCGCGGACACCGTCGTGTTTCTCACTGGGCCATTTCGCGGCCTCATCGACAGTCTGATTGTGCTGCACATCGGCAGCGAATATGAGTTGCTGCACGCGACCGAACAACCCACGATCGCCGAACACATCAAACGAACGGTCTTCCAGCAAACGCTCGATATCGCGCTGCATCTCGGCTCGCACGGCCGGGAAGGTCGCCGGATCGGGGCAATGCTCGTCGTGGGTGACACCAACGAGGTGCTCGCCAAGTCCGAACAGATGATTCTAAACCCGTTCCAGGGCTACCCCGAGAAGAGCCGGAACATTCTGGACCAACGCATGACCGAAACCATTCGCGAATACGCCCAATTGGACGGAGCCATTTTGATCCGCGGAAACGGCACGATTGAGTCCGCGGGTACCCGAGTACTGGCGTCGTCTCGGCATGAAATCGAGTCCGGCCTCGGCGCCCGCCACGCCGCGGCTGCGGGCATCACCGATTCGACCCGTTCGATCGCCCTGACGGTCAGTTCAACCGATGGGACGGTGCGGATCTGGCGGGCGGGCAAACTCGTGGCATCGCTGGAGCCAGGTGGTCGCGGGTAGGGCCAAATGGACCTTCGGCGGAAGAGAACTATGGACTACAATCCAATACATGACATACCCAACCGCAACAATCGAAACGACCCATGGCACGCTCACGCTGGAACTCTGGGATGACGTCGCCCCCAAGCATGTCGAGAACTTCCAAAAACTCGCGAAGGAAGGCTTCTACGACGGGCTCAGTTTCCATCGCATCATCAAGGAGTTCGTCATCCAAGGCGGCTGCCCCACGGGCGATGGAACCGGCGGACCAGGCTGGAACGTCGATGCAGAGTTCAATGATCGCGAGCATCACGAAGGTGTGCTGTCGATGGCGAGATCGGCCGATCCCAACTCAGCCGGAAGCCAATTCTTCATTTGCCTCGGACGCGATCATTGCCAGCATCTCGACGGCAAGTACACCGCCTTTGGCAAAGTGGCCGATGGCATCGATGCAGTGCGGGCGATCGGACAGGCCGACACCGACGGTGCCGACCGCCCCATCGAACCGATCGGCATGGTGAACGTCACGGCCGAATAGGCTCTACCGCAACCGCTCTACAAGCCGCGCCCGCACCTTTCCTGCGTCGGCCGCGCCACCGCTGGCCTTCATCACGCAGCCGATGATGCGGCCGGCCGCAGCGTCCTTGCCGGCAGCGAAGTCTTCTGCCGCCTGCGGTTGCTCGGCAAGAGCCTGATCGATCCACGTATCGAGCGTGCCGGCATCGCTGACCTGCAGCAGGTTGCGTGATTCAGCGAGCACTCGTGGATCGTCATCGCAGCCGCACAGTGCCTCGAACAACTCCACCGCGGCGCTTGATCCGATATCGCCACTTTCACGTAGCGCGATGATCCCAGCCAACTGCTCGGGCGTGATGCCCGACTCGTGCGGATCAACCCCCCGCTCATGGGCGAGTTTCGCAGCCGCGTTGAGAATCCACTTCGCTGCCTCGCAGGCAGCGGCACCATCGTCGAGATCCGTCGCGTTGGCAGCAGCAGCGGCGCAGGCATCAAAATAGATCGCAGTTGCAGGCACTTCGGTGAGTGCGGCAGCATCCTTGGCCGAGAGTCCCCACTGCGACTCATACCGATTCCGCCGCTGCATCGGCAGTTCAGAAAGCCGCGACCGCACTTCGTCGCGCCACACATCATCCACCTCCAGCGGCACCAAATCCGGCTCGGGGAAGTACCGATAGTCGTGCGCGTCCTCCTTGGACCGCTGCAACACGGTAATCTGCTTGACATCATCCCAACCCCGGGTCGACTTGGCGCCCGGCCCCATCTCGATGCCATCCTTGAGCCACTGCTCGGCCTGCCGCTTGACCTCGTGCTCAATCGCGCCGTGGACAGCCTTGAACGAATTCAGATTCTTGATCTCGGCGATAGGCGTCGCCACCTCACGACCGTCATCGAGTGTCAGCACCACATTGATGTTCGGCTCGAACCGCATATGACCTCGCTGCATGATGCCCTCGGTGACGCCGAGTGCCCGGCAAATGGCCCGCAGTTCCCGACCGAAGGTCACGGCATCTTCGGCGCAGGTCAAGTCGGGCTCAGTCACGATTTCGAGCAGCGGTGTGCCGGATCGGTTGTAGTCGATGATCGAGCCCGCAGCAGGAAGGCCACCGGGCAGTTCGTGTCCCGATTTGCCGGTGTCTTCTTCAAGATGCGCCCGCGTAATACGAACGGTTCCGGTTCCGCCGGCGGCCAGAGGGATGTCAATCGCTCCTTCGGCGCATAGCGGGTGCTCGTACTGACTGATCTGATAGCCCTTGGGAAGATCGGGGTAGAAGTAGTTCTTACGGTCCCAACTACATCGATCCGGGATCCGGCACCCGAGCGCCATGCCGACCAGCATCGACATCTCGATGGCTTCTCGATTCATCGTCGGGAGCGCCCCGGGAAGTCCGAATGACACCGGATCGCAGAGCGAGTTGGGCGGCGAGTCGTAGTTGTCTGGATGGGCAACGTTGGGCGAACGAGAGAACATCTTCGTCCGCGTCGCAAGTTCGACATGGATCTCCATGCCCACCACTGTTCTGGCGCTCACAATCTTCGTTGTCATGTCCTCACGCTCCGCATCTCACACGGATGTTGTCGAGCACGTTCATGAAGTTGATGTAGGCATCGTACGGACTGTCATACGGGCTGAAGTACTTGTGAACATCGCCGTCCGCCCAGTATTTGGTGCACATGTAGTACAGGTGATCCGAAGTCGTCAACTTTCGCCAGTCCTCCAGAATCCACTCATCACCAGCATCATGCTTGGCTCGAACCGGCCCTTCCAGTCGATAGAGCTCGGTCGCCGCATTCTCCTGCATCGCATTGCCGAGCCAGGCACTTAGGTCGCGTTCCGAATCTGCCCAGGAGATCGGATCTGTCGCTCGATACACGCCGACCGGATCGTATTGCTCGACTGCCTCGCGAACCGTCACAAAGTCATTCTGGCCCGGGTTCACGTCAAAGATGGCCGCCGGAAGTGCCTCAAGGAAACCGAAGATGCCGCTGTCGGCCCATTGATGCTCACCGAAGGTCTCGTAGTCCATGAAGAGATTGCAAAGATGGCCGTCGCCGTTGATCTGGTTCACCCACCCGGCAAATCTGTTGACATCGAGCGGCCACTCGGACCAGTTGCGATCCGAGAAGCGGAACGCAATGTCATCACTGAGTCGGTAGTTCTTGAGCAACAGCCGCAGCGGGGCTGATGGCAGGTGCTCGCCACTCCCCTCGGGCGCATAGACCCAAGCCGGCGAACGTTCGCCAAGAATGCGATCCACGCCCTCGCAGGCCATGCCTTTGAACCGATCCATTTCTACAACAGATTGAGCGATGCGGTCTGAGTAAATCAACTCGGTGTTTCGGAAGACGACCGGTTCAATGTCGAATAGCTCTCGTATAAGCGTGACGTGCCCGTCCACCTGCGCCTTGAACTCCGCTGGTGCATAGAGCGCGCTCAGTGAATGATGGCTGGTCTCGGCAAGGAAGTCCGCGCACCCCGTGGCGGCGCACTGCTGAAGCAGGTCGATGACATCGGGCGCCCACGCCTGCATCTGCTCGATGGCTGTCCCGGTGATCGAGAAACTCACCTTGAAACGACCATCGTTCTTGCGAATCTGGTCGAGTAGCAATGTCGTTGTCGGCCGATAGCACTTCCCCGCCACCTTCTCCATGATCGACTGGTTTGATTCACTGTCGAAGTAAAACGGGTCGGTCTGAAACACCGAGTACCGCCGCAGTCGGTACGGCTGGTGAATCTGAAAGTAGAAGCAAACAGAGGTCATGGGGAGGTAGGGTAGTGGAGCAAATGGAGTTGGGTACCGTGGTTTGACCCCTTGGAAACCAAAGGTGATTGTAAGGTTGGACGTACAAGGGCTTGGTCCCGATGCCCGAACCCTTACCATGCTGCATATGGACACCAAGACGCTTGCCGACCGAATTGCCGAGACCTCAATCCTTCGGGGGAGTTTCACGCTTCGCAGTGGGCGGACAAGTTCGTGGTACATCGACAAGTATCGATTCTCGACACAGCCGGACATTCTGCGGGATCTCGGTGAGATGTTCGCGGATCGCATCCCGGACGGGACCACCCTGCTTGCTGGTGCCGAACTCGGTGGTATTCCACTTGTGACAACCGCCTCCATGGCCTCCGGGCTGCCGTGTCTCTTCATTCGTAACCAGAAGAAGGACTACGGCACGGCCCAGCGATTCGAGGGCGAGGTTGGCCCGGGCGACCGCGTCGTCATCGTCGAGGACGTCGCGACCACGGGCGGTCAGGTACTTGAGGCCGCTGGAGAGATTGTCGCGGCTGGGGCCTCGGTCACCGCGATCATTGCTGTCGTAGACAGACTCCAAGGCGCTCGCGAGCGAATCGAAGAGGCTGGTTATGCCTTCGACTCGCTCTTCAGCGTTCGAGATCTCGGGATCGATCCAGCGGAGGATTGAAGGCGGCGGCTGAGCCACCGAAAGGCCGCGAATCCCAGCGGGAGCATGACCAACAGCGTCGCGATCCGCACAAGCAGGTCCGCCATCACTCCGACCACGAGCGCATCGGGAAGATGTGAGATTTGCTCGGTCATCCATCCGATCGACCACTCTCGCAGCCCTGGTCCACCACCCACGAACGGCACGCTTGAGGCCACTTCGCTCGTACCTGACATTGCGCCGGCTTCCGAAGTATCCAGTTCAACGCCGAGCAACGCAAACGCTGCTGCATACCGAGCGGCAATGAGCAGCAAATCGACCCATTTGACAATCACCACCCCTCCCGCCAACCGAAACGCCGGCCAGATTGTCACGATCAACAGACCAAACAGGATGGCAAGCCACGCCCCCATCGCTGCGGTCGGCCATATCCATACCGCCGCGAGCAGCACCCCACCCATGAACAGCCCAATCAGGCGAATGGCAACTACCGCCAGTCCCGCCTGTATGGGCGGAATGCCATGAACCACCTTGTGGTACCCAATCCGCCCGATGGCACCCGGCCACATTGGGAGCATGTTCAGCAGCGTCGCGAGACTGACAAGCGCCGACATTTCGCCCATGCCGACCGATACGCCGCTGGTTCGCCGAAGCATGAGCGATTGCGCAGCAGCCGACACGGGGACAAGCAGCAGCGTGAGAAACAGCAACGCTGCGATGGTGATTGGCTCAGGTCGCTCCAAGGCGTTCCACGCCCGCTGCGCGTCCTCTGCATGGGAAACCACCAACCCAATGGCCGCGCCGAGGAGCACAAGCCCCATGATCGCCCCGGCAAGCCGCCAGCGATGCCACCGCTGGCCCGTTCGAGCGACCTCGCTGCCGAACTGCTCAGGGCTCGCCGATGGCATCAATCTCGGTTCCGAATTTCTGCTCGGCCTGCAACTGCAGTGTCGCCTCGATCCACTCGGCCAGCACCCGCACTTGCCGCTCGGCCGAGCGGAGCCCCGAGGCCACGGCAGGATCGCCAAGCGCCCGGGCTGGATCATCGAACTCGCCAACCACCCGCATGAGCGTTATCCGATTGATCAGTGGTTCGGTGCTTGATTCGACAAGCGACCACAGCAATGCAAGTCGATCCACCCGTGGCAACACTGATACGAGCCATGCCTGCGAGAGCGGGCCAAGGCGAGGCCAGACTTCGCAAAGCATCGCGGCAATCTCGTTGGCCTGCTGAACGGTGATGCGGCTGTCGCCCTCAAGAGCATCCTGCTGACTCACGACATGAGCCAGCAACGCCATATCCACCGCATCTCTGCTTGTACTGCTTTCTCGAAACCGCTTGAGTGTGGCATCGATCCATGTATCCGACACGCGTTGTCCGTCTACCCGGATCTCGCCGGTGGCATATTCGCCGCCAAGCGGGCCGACTATGGAACTTGGCGTCATAGATGTCGGCGCCGTCGCCACTCGAACATTCAGTACCGCTTCGATATCAATCACCGCCCCATGCAATGGGAGGCTATCCAATACCGTACCCACCCATGTACTGCGGAGATCCATCGACAGATCCAGTTGACCATGCGGTGGAATCTGCAAGCCACGACCGATGTCCACCAGCACTGGTGCGCCGGGTTGCATGTCGTGGTAGGGCACATTCACAGCGGGTTGAATGAGTAGCAGGTCACGAATCGGTCCCCGTGGACCGATGGTGAGCGGCTCAGCGGTGTGATTGACGATCTGGAAGTCAATCATCACCGGATCAAATACGGACACGACTCTTGAGCGGGGTATCGCCCGCATGGATGTTGCAAGGCTTGGCTCATCAGGAAACCGATCGAACACGTTCGGCAGTGTGTCGATGGCCTGTGACATCGACACCGCCGTCTCTTCCATCGGAAGTTCGTCGACGCCGATCATCTGGCCGAGTTTGTGAGCGGCCAGGATGCCCATGAGGCTGCTGGGCGATCGTCGCCACAACGCCAACAACTCACCTGCGGCACCACGTTGATTGCCCTGTGACTCGAGCAATTGGGCGAGTTTGAGCCGAGCGAGGTTGGAGTCTTCGCTCAACTCCCGCAATCCGGACAGGCGGTCTTCGGGGTTCATGTTCGGACTCGTGAGCACGTCGAACACCATCTGATCCGACTCTTCGAGCGGGTGTATCGCGGTGATACGACGAGCGGTGTCCTCGATGGAACCCGGCGCAGCATCCAGTGCTAGTAGCAACCACAAGAGCCGCTTCAGATTCGCCGCGCGAGCTGATGGTGGAACCTGATCAGTCTCCCGGAGTTGGTCCAAGTGGTCGAACGAGCGAATCGCCTCGCCAATCGCGTCGGACAGAATCATCGGATCGTCGGTATCGGCCGCCATCATCGCCCGCAGCGCCGCCAGTTTGGGTGGGGCTGGCGCGGTCAACTGGGCGACCTCGATCGCGGAAGTCCGATCGGCGGACTGCTCAGCCGTGATGCGCTGAAAGATCTGATTCAGCAGCATCTGCCGCTCACCAAGCAGCATTGCAGCCTTCTCAATCTCACCCGCTCCCCACCACGCCATCACCAAGTCCACATCGAGATCCGAACCAGCATCGCGACCGGCAGTCTTCTCGATGTTCCTCGCCAGCAGCAGCATACGCGCTGCTGAGCGATAAGCGCCGTACTCAAGCAGATACAACCCGAGTTCCGCAGCCGTAGCCGAGTCAATCGGGTTCGCTCTGTACAAGCCAAGAAGCGTCGTAGTCCACGCTGTGGGATCTTCTTGCTCAAGATGTTGACGCGTACCCGCCTTTATATTGATCGCCTCAAGGTTGGCGGGATCCCAAGTAACGGCTCGATCAAGCAGGGTGTTGAACTGGTCGAGGTTGCCCGCCCGGCGATACAGAAGGGCCAGTCGCATCGCCAGGCGCGAAGCAACCTCTGGACCAATGGCGGCACGATGTTCGTCGTTGAGATATCTGCCGATCAACTCGGACTTGGCTTCGAGTGTGGGGGCCTTGTCAACGGCGAGCCAGAGCCGCTTGAGCCGAGCCGACGTATCGCCGGGTGACAGTCTCACGATGGCCGGAAGGGCCCGCTCCACAAGATCGTCCCGCTCGATCAGAATCGCAGCATCAAGCAGCAGCCTCCACGACTCCTCTGCCTCCGGGTTCAAGGTTGTGGCATCGATCAAGAAGGAGGTGCCCGCCGAGAGCCCCTGCACCGACAGTGGCTCGGTCCCAAACACCTCCCTTGCATAGCGGGTCAGGGTGGTGGAAAGCCGGATCCGCATGGGGCGGTTGACGGCATCCGTGGCCACCGAGCCGCTGGGGGGCTCAGTGGCAGCGGCACCAGCGGCCAGAGTAAGCAGAATGGCAAGGTGAATGGATCGAATCATGGTCTGGCAGATCAGCGTCACGCCTTTGCGAGAGCCCTTTAGAGGCCCCCGCATCGCAGAATATGCGGCACAGAGGATCCTGCGAGGGGTGATGGTACGCGGGAGGGATGTCCATCGCCACCGTGTGGCCGCCAACCTCTCAGTGGCGGGAGATCTCCATTGACAGCCCGGAATAGTGGGTGCTACCGTCGCCGATCCGCCCCCCATGGCAGCGGGCCGTATCCTGCGTGTTTGACCATCATTCGGCCCTCAAGGGAACCAACCCACATGCAGCCATCCCGTGTCCTGTTCCATCGCATCCTCACACCAGTCGCGGCCACACTGCTCGCGACGAGCGTGGTCTCCGTCGGTGACGTCACCGCGCCCACGAGCCTTGCAAGCATCGCCAAGAAGGATGACATTACTCTTGCGGATAAAGACTCCATGGTCGCCTTCATAGATCTTCACGTGTCGCGGTTGGAGAGTGGTGATGCCGCCGAACGCCCAAAGGCTCGGCAGGCACTGCTCGCAAGCGTGTATGGCATTTCGAGTCGCCGAGCTACGCCGCTTTTTCGGGAACTCTACGCGGAGCAACTAATTCCCAAACTCAAGACCATCATGGCGGAATCGGACACACCACAGCGTATCGCAGCGGCTCAGATCGCCGGCGGACTTGGAACCGACTCGGCGGTGAGTCTACTGATGCGACACATCACGCCACACGAGCAGCCAGATGACGCTGTGCGGGTCTGGACCGCTGCAAGCCTTCGGCCGTTGATCGTCCAGATAAACGTCACGCCGAGTCGGCTCAATCGCTCCATCGGAACCCTCGGCCAAGCGGCACTGGTCGAACCGGACTGGCCTGTGCTGCGACAACAACTCGAAACACTCGCCGCGGCAACGAGCAACCAGCGGGGTGAGGAGGGGGGGCAAGCGAACCTGATGACCCTCGCCCGCGAGCAGCAAACCGCTGTCCTGACGCGTCTGATTGAACGACTGAAGGACGGAGAACTAGACATGCTGCTGGTCATCGAACCGCACATACGCCGCATACAGCAGCAATTTCTGGATCAGAACGATGTAGACACGCTACGCGCCCAAGCCCGCAAAACGGTTCCGGCAGTAAGCGGCCTCTATGAGGCCATCCTGGCCAACTGGGATACCATCCAAGAGGACCAACGCCGTGCTCGCATTGCCGGGCGGGCGCTCCAGAAGGCAGAGATCATGATCGTTCTCATGGACAACTACCTCACCAAACAGTCCAACTCCACGGCACCCAAGTATGAAGATGCGATCGTCAGCAACAACCGAGCACCGATCGAAGCGGGCAAAACCAAGTGGGCCACACTCGGTGACGGCCCCGCCTACCAATAGAGCGTATTCGGTATCTGTACTCCTCTCTCCATTGGGGGGAGATTCGCGGCAGCCATGGAGAAAGTCAATCTTGCTGCTGAGCAGCAGACCTTGATGCACGACAGAGTCATCTCTGCCCGCATCACGTGATTCCCTCCACCCGGCGTGAGGAGAAACGGGGAAGCCCCTGATAGTCTTTCCTGCAATGGCTCGACTTCTCATCCCACCCCTTCTGCTGCTGCTGGTTCTGCTTGGACTACTGTCGGTGGACCAACATGAGCGCGAGGCTGATCTGGTTCTCGCAAGTGACAACGAGATCTTTACGCTCGACCCGCAGCGGATGAGTTGGCTCGGCGACATGCGGATGGGCTACGCGCTGTTTGAGGGGATTGTCCGGTGGAACCCCGAGGACTTCTCCCCGCAACCCGCCGTCGCGAACTCGTGGTCTATCTCGGATGACCGGCTCGTGTGGACCTTTCACCTCGATGAAGATGCCAAGTGGTCCAATGGCGCGGCAGTTACCGCCCATGACTTCGTGTGGTCCTGGCAACGACTGTTGTTGCCGGATACCGCAGCCGATTACTCCAACCTTCTTTTCATAGTCGAAGGCGCCGAGGACTTCTGGAACTGGCGGGGCGAGGCGCTCGCCAACTTCACGCCCGGTCCCGGCGCTGCTGAAACACTTCTGGACGAGACCGAACGGCGTTTCGGCGATACCGTCGGCATTACCGCTTTGAACGATCACACGCTTGAGATCCGCTTGGCCCACCCGGTCCCCTACCTGCTCGACCTGCTCGCCTTCGCGCCGCTCATGCCCGTCTATCGGCCTGCCGTCGAGGGATGGCCGGCACCACCGGTGGCGTGGCACGACGCCACTGCGCCACCATGGTCCGATCGACAGTTTGTCACACTCGTCCCCGAGACGGGCAGGATCCAGCCGGATCACCGCTGGGCACGACCAGGCACCCTTGTGAGCAACGGGCCCTATGTACTTGACCAGTGGCGGTATCGCAGAGATCTGCGGTTGATTCCGAATCCTCATGCGCACGCTCCGGGTCACATTGACAGCGTCTTGGTACGGTCCTTTCCCGATCCCAACACTGCCCTGCTCGCATTTCGCAGCGGTGAAGTGGACTGGCTGACCGGTATCTCGGCCGATGTACGGCAGGATTTGCTGGAGACCAAGGCCGCCGAACCGGAAAACGACGACATTCTGGTCCGTTCCATCCACGCTGTTCCAGCATTTGGAACCGAGTTCTTCAGTTTCAATTGCGGTGACACACTCGCAAGTGGAGCAGCCAATCCATTCGGCGATGCCAGGGTCCGTCGCGCCTTTGCGCGGGCCACTGATAAGCAAATGATTGTGGATCATGTGACCGGCCTCCACGAGCCAATCAGCGGTTCGTTCACGCCAAAGCAATCTGTTGCCGGCTATGAACCACCGGAAGGCTTGAATTTCAACCCAGATCGCGCCTTACAGGAACTCTCTGATGCTGGTTGGCATAAAAACGTCGATGGCCAACTCGTGAATACCTCTGGCGAACCATTCCCGAGTGTCGATCTGAAATACACCACCTCCTCTCCCCGAAACCGCCGCATCGCGACAGCGCTTCGAAGTCAGTGGCAGGATCGGCTCGGCGTTGATGTCACACTCAGCGGTCAAGACAGCAAGTCGTTCGGTGCCGATCTGCGAGCCGGTGATTTCATGGTGGCCAGAGGACGCTGGTACGGAGACTGGGGTGACCCGACAACCTTTCTCGAACTCTTTCGCAGCACCAATGGCAACAACGATCGTCGTTTCAAGAATGCCGACATCGACAATCAACTCGACGCCGCCGCAGCGGAAACCGATCCGGTGGTGAGAATGACGATGCTCGCCGACATCGAACGAGAACTCTTCGAAATCCACATGCCGCTGCTGCCGATCTGCCAGTTGGTGGAAGTCACCATGCACGATCCGGACGAACTCGGCGGTATGACGACCCACCCTCGGCTCATTCAATACATCGGTGATATTCACAGACGATCCGGGGCAAAGCCATGAGTCCGATGAAACGCATGATCCTCTCGCGTATGGCGCAGATACCGGTCATCCTGCTCGCGGTGTACACATTGACTTTCATGCTCGCATGGCTCATCCCGGGCAACCCGCTGGAGAAGGATGAGGGCCGCCGCCCTCCTGCCGCCATTGTCGAAGCCATGCAGACCCAATGGAACCTCGATGATCCTTGGACCTTCTATTGGTCCTATCTCGGTGACATCACCGGCGTGAATTGGCTGTTGGGCGAGCAGACCGGCCCGGTCATCGATTTTGGTCCAAGTCTGCGACATGAAAACTGGTCGGTGGGCGAGATCATCACCGGACAGTTGCCGGTATCGGTGATGGTCGGCATCTCGGCCATTCTGTTGGCCCTCTTCATTGGTGTCGGTGCCGGCACGCTGGGGGGACTGCGACCGGGAAGCTGGCTTGACCTTGCAACCGGTTCCGTCAGCATCATCGGCGTGAGTATTCCCGCCTTCGTGATTGGCACAGCATTACTGCTCGTTGGCGGCGTATGGCTCCAGTGGTTTCCCGTCGGTGGATGGGGTTCGCTGCACCATCTGCTGCTTCCCGCCATCGCGCTCAGCCTGCCCTTTGCCGCGTGGATTGCGAGGCTGACCAGGCAGGGCGTCATCGAGGAGATGCAGGCCGACTACATCCGAACAGTTCGCGCCAAGGGTGTTTCCGAACGGGTCGTCGTCCTCAACCATGTGCTTCCCAATGCGCTCCTGCCCGTGCTGTCCTACCTTGGACCCGCGACCGCTGCTGCGCTCACTGGGTCATTCGTCATCGAAAAAGTCTTCGCCATTCCCGGCCTCGGCATGCACTTCGTCGATGCGGTGCTGAGCAAGGACCTCACCATGATCATGGGCGTCGTGCTTGTGTATTCGGCACTGCTGGTCCTGCTCAACCTCGCCGTCGATGTGATGTATGCGTGGGTGGACCCTCGCATTCGTGTCGGTAGTCGCGGATAACAAGGGGGTCAGGTACCGCCCGGGACCAATGGTCCACCTCAACCCACCCCAGAACGGCGCCTGACTCCTTACGCTGCACACATGACCGCCGCGCCCCGCCGAACGGTTCTTCAACGCATGACAACCATCCTGATCATCCTGCTGCTGGTGTGGATCGCATGGATGGCGGCGGCGTGGTTTCTTCAGGGGTACATCATCTTCCCGCGAGGCATGGCCGCTGACCGCGCCATGCTCGGGCCACCGGTCGGCGTAGTGCCATGGACGCTGGATATAGATGAAGACAAACCCGTCGAAGCATGGTTTGTGCCGTCAGAATCAAAAGGTCTCAGTCCTGCCGTCGTCATCATGCATGGCAATGGTGAATTGATCGATGATTTGATCGGCACTGCCCAATCCATGGCCGCACGCGGCGTACACGTGCTGCTGCCGGAATACCGCGGCTACGGGCGAAGTGGCGGCACCCCGGGCGAGCGGGCGATCGTTGAGGACGTGTCGGCCTTCGTAAGGCGGTTGCATGAGTGGCCCGATGTCGACGACCGCCGCGTGGCCTACATCGGACGCTCCATCGGCTGCGGTGTCGCGGCCGGTGTGGCGACCACCGAGCCACCCGCTGCGCTCATCCTGATGATGCCGCCAGCGAGGCTGGACACCATGGCATGGAGGCTCGGGGTACCGCCTTTTGTGATCCGGCACCCGTTCCGCACAGACCGGGTGCTCCGCGACTTGGACGTGCCAGTCCTGATCCTCGCCCGATCCGATGATGAGATCATTCCCGCCTCACACCCTCGGTTGCTGCATGATCTCGCGGCCGAAAGTGAACTGGTCATCATCGACGGAACGCACAATGCCGTCGCGTCGGAAGAAGCGGCCGAACGGCAGCGGTCGGCCATCGCGGCGTTTTTGCTCAAGCATGGGATGGCAGAGGGGTCAGGTGCCGCCCGGGGAAACACGCCAAAACGTTGATGTGGGCCGTCGATCCCTGTGCGGCACGGTCGGGACCTGTCAAGCGCCGTAGGTAGCGTCGGCGCCGAGTACCTCGCTGATGCGAAGGAGCTGGTTGTACTTGGCAGTGCGGTCGCTGCGACATGGCGCGCCGGTCTTGATCTGCCCGGCGTTGGTCGCCACGGCAAGGTCGGCGATGAAGGCGTCTTCGGTCTCGCCGCTGCGGTGGCTGATGATGGCGTTGTAACCGTGATGCTGCGCAAGCCGCACAGCCTTGAATGACTCGGTGAGTGTGCCGATCTGGTTCACCTTGACGAGGATGGCGTTGGCTGCGTGCTCTTCGATGCCTCGCGTGAGGTATTCGACGTTGGTCACAAAAAGGTCGTCGCCCACGAGCTGCACGCGATCGCCAAGACGCTCGGTGAGTTTGATCCAACCGTCCCAGTCTTCCTCTCCGAGGCCGTCTTCGATGGACCAGATCGGCCACTTCTCACACCAGCCCGCCCAGAGGTCGATCATTTCCTCGCTGCTGGCCACGCGTTCGGGGTCGCTCGAGAAGAAGCAATAGCCCTCCTTGCCGAGTTTCTTCGCCTCGGACACCATCTCGCTCGTCGCCGGGTCGAGACAGATGACGATCTGCTCGCCAAGTTCGTAGCCGGCCTGCTCGGTGGCGGCGGCGATGACCTCAAGCGCCTCTTCGTTGGTGGCGAGATCTGGCGCAAAGCCGCCCTCGTCGCCAACCGCGGTTGACAGATTGCGATCATGCAGCACGCCCTTGAGCGCGTGGTAGATCTCGACACCTGCTTGCATGGCCTCTTCGAAGCAATGGAAGCCCAGCGGTTGGATCATGAACTCCTGAAAGTCCACGGTATTGTCGGCGTGCTTGCCCCCATTGAGGATATTCATCATCGGGGCAGGCATCACATGGGCACTCGCACCACCGAGGTACCGGAAGAGGGGCAGGTCACTTTGCGCAGCAGCAGCCTTCGCAGCCGCCATGGACACGGACAAAATCGCATTGGCCCCGAGCCGCGACTTGGTGGTGGTGCCATCAAGCTCGCACATGAGCCCATCCAGCCCCTCCTGATCGCGAGCATCCAAGCCCAGCACCTGTGGGGTGATCTCCTCATGGACGTTGCACACGGCGTTCTCGACGCCCTTGCCACCCCACGCGGCAGCACCATCTCGAAGTTCCACCGCCTCATGCTCGCCGGTACTCGCCCCACTGGGTACCGCCGCCCGCCCGAGCGCGCCACCGCTCAGTCCAATCTCGCACTCCACCGTGGGATTTCCCCGGCTGTCCAAAATCTGACGAGCGGCAATATGATCAATGGTGAATGACATGGACAGGGATCGCTGAAGGGGTCAGGTACCGAGCCTGGCCCCGGCGTCTCACTTGAATCTGACCAGCGGCTGATGGGGCAGGCTCGGTATCCGACCCCGTCTCCCGCTCACGGCGAAGCGGTATCTATAATCGGGAGACGATTCAGGATGGATGGAGAATCGAGCAACCAAAAGGATCGCCAATCATCAACGAACTCTCGAGCCTGGATGTCATAGATGACCTGATTGTCCCACCAGAGGTCGGCTTCGGTCTCTGTGACAGACTGAAGCGCCGGCGTCAGGTTTGAGGCAATGACTCGATCACTCACGAGATACGCCTCGTTGCAGGCTCGATTCATCGATTCAATCCGCGACTGCAATTCCGGAGTGTAGTGACCCCAGAACGCAAAGTACTGCGAGCCCTGCTCTTTGATCATGTCTTCTCGCAGGCTCTGGAGTTGATCTCGAAGCCCTCTGGGAAGCGCCTTCACTTTGCCGGATCGCTTCGCCTCGTAGACCCAAGACTCTGGCATCGAGATCCGCTTTTGTGCAACGGAGTCATTGACACGGGTCGGCGTGTGACACCCCATCATCACGCTGACGGCCGCGACCGACATCACCATGGTGATGGCAAACTTGCAGATCACATACCACCTCGCAGGAACGAACTCTTCGGATCGGCAAACTCAATCCCACGAAGCAGTGCCTCGGTGCGTGGACCAAGCGGAATATCGAACATGACCGCAGCCACAACGGCGTTGTGGTGGACATTGACCAATTCCACATTGACATAGACCTTGTCGATCGCCACGGTGTAGGTGCTCACCATGACGGCGCCAGCGTTGTAGTCGAGCGCCAACTCATTTACATCCCGCGAGAGAAAGAACTCGCCCTGACGCGGAAGGATTGGCACGCTCCCCTGCCGGAGATTCATGTTGATGACCTTGTTTTCCCAGTGCTGCGTAAGCGCAGTCGCGAGCGCCTCGGACATCAGGCGACCAAAATTGGTCGTTTGATCGTAGTCATTCAGGTTGACCGTCGTCGAGTACAGAACTGGACGCGTCGAATCGAATGCGTCTTCTGCGACCATCCCATTGTCATCGATGGCCCCCTGAGTGTCCTCGACGTGATTGCCTTGCGCAGGGCGGGCCGTTGCGAGCATGTGACTGATGGCATTGAAGGCCGTCATTTCATAGTTGGCATCCACCGTGGGCTTCGATGTCTGGACCGACTCCAACACCGTGATCCGCTTTTGGAGATGACGGTTGCCGTGTGCCTTCCAGTCGGCGGTGCTTGACCGGTTTCCGCTCTCCCAATGCGAGCCAGCATTGCTCGCCTGCCAGTGGGTACAACCTGCCGCGGAAAGCGGGAGAATTGTTGCAATAAGAAACGCTTTCATCTGCATCACGATCTCTGCTTTCACTGCGACCCGACGACGCCGAAGCGACGTCCGGGCATTGGATGACGATCTTTGTCGAGCGTAATGGTGTGGTCTCGGGTGACGATTTCGTCTTCGCGATTCCATGCACGCTCCTCTTCTTTCCACTCAAGTTCCGTACGGCGATCATTGGTTTCCCATTCGACACGCCGCTGACGATCCTCCACTGTCCATTCAAGCGTCATGTCATACAACTGCTCATACCGCCCCCGGAACTCCGTGGCGATTCCAGAGAATTCCGCGCGGGGGATTGAGCAGAGAAGCCACGCCCTGTGACCCTTCACACCAGTCGCGACCGCACTGGCATTGCTGTTCCGTCCGCTCCTGTTGACCTCTGCAACGAGCCGCACGTTTTCAAAGTAGACCGTCTCTTCCTGAAGTTGCGAGAGCAGTGCGGGCATCACCGAGTCGATCCCTACGTTGAACACGTTGATATCTCTGGCTATTCGGGCATCATGCGGCAAATAGTCCGGGGGTCGATGGTCGGCGCTAACGGCATGCACCAGCGTTGGACAGGAGGCACAATTGGCTCGTCGCGTCGCTATAAATGCGTGGGTGCCGCTGCAAGAGTCACACTTTGAAATCACATCCACCTGCTGGCCGCGGTCCAATGCCGTGGTCGCGCACGAACCGCAGTGAGATCGACTGACGCAGTCGCCCGGGCCTGCCACGCTTGAGTGGAGGCAAGGCGAATTACATGGTGTTTCAACGACCGTCTCGGTCGCTGGCAATGGACGTCTGCAGTCATTGCACGTACCACTGTCAACCGCCATGCTGGCCGTTTGGCCGATCTCACCCACATTGCGAGGAGCGAGCCGCTGGCGGATCTGATCATGGATATCGGTTCGAGCACTTTGCATGGCATCCCGCTCAGACAAACAGGCAATTGAGTCATCACTGCGTCCCACGAAGTAAATACTTCGCTCAGACTGTGGAGTCAGGCCTCGGACCCAATCGGGAGCGTGGTTTCGATCCAGCACCTCTGGATTCTCTGTTGCCATGACCCACTCGGTCGAGCGTTTAGCGCATTTTGTGGCACATCCTGTCATCAGCGTGGCCCCGATCGCAAGGGCCGCCATCGCACAATAGATTCTCTTCTTCACGGTTGGTGATCTCCGATTTGGTTCGGTGTGTTGGATGGGGACCTAGCGACGGGGGCGATCGTAATAGTCGTACACGACATCAACGCCGGACTCGCCGGTTCGCCACTGCAATTCCGCCTCCTGAATACGGCTCTCCCACTCCACGCGACGCGCTCGATCAGAGAGGTCGCGTGAGAGGTTCTCGGCCAGCACGGCTTGGTATGTACCGCGGAAATCCTCCACAATCGCCTCATACTCCGCTCGCGGAACCGAGCAGAGGATCCAGCACTTGTAGGACAACCACTCATCCCGGCCCTCGGCAAACGGGCGGCCCCAGGGATCGTCGCCCTCGTGCACGTGCCACTTCTCGAAGTAGATCTCCTCCTCGTTCACATGCGCCAGCATCGCTGGCATGACCGAGTCAATGCTCACGTTCACCAGCGACAAATCACGCCCCTGGATATCACCGTAGGCCGGCCAAAATTCCTGGTTCCAAGGATAAGTGGAAACACTGATTTTGGTCGGGCATGAGTTGCATGTGGGGTCGGACTGAGCCTGGAAGGCGTGGCGATCCCCGCATGTTCCACAGTTGTCCGCAAAGACCACACAGATGCCGCGGTCGACAGCGGTACTGGTGCAGTTGCCACACCGATCATGTGAGGCCGAGTTTGGCCATGTGGTGCAGCGGTTGCGAACACACGGCTCATTGCAGGGGCTCTGCACTGGCATTCTCGCAGCGACGGGCAGTGTGCCGCCACAATCAACACAAGTTCCAATATCAACCGTCGATTCGATGGCCTGTGTCGTTGTTCCAAAGCTGCGAGGTCGGAGTCGTTGTCTCACCTGATCGTAGACATCGTTTCGAGCACTCTGCACAGCATCACGTTCGTCCATCACCGTGTATCCAACGCGATTGGGAGAAGTTCGTCTGTGCTGATCATGCCCCCACTCACCGTCCGCGAGATGATCACGGTGGTAATCCGGCGTGTGACTGCGACCGATGAAGAAAACACGATCCTCGGCCATTGGAATATGGCCTTGCACCCAATCAGGCGCAGCGGGAGTTGAGGGCTTTGATACCAGCGCCTGCTCTTGGTGCACTCGCCAGTTCGAACCGCAACCTGTCATCGAAGCCAAACTTCCAATCGCTGCCGCAGCGATGACGCCGCCAATCAAACCGCGTATTCGTGTCTGTGTCACGTTGTCTACTCTCCTGTTCGAGGGTGCCCCACCGGGTCCTTAATCAAGTCATTTCTACGAGCCAGCCCCGCCATGGCGCGGATACCAGCGTCAATATGTGAACGCGGCAGCATATCAGAAGCGAGGCAGGCCATCGACTGCCCACAGGCCCCTAGGGTCCGTCGCCACAAGTCCCTGTCTTGTAACCACTTACTGGTCAGCTTCGATGGCGTGCCAAACACCTTGGACGACCCACGACATGGCCCGTTGGGCGGCAGCAGTACGAGAGGCGGCGTGGGGCAACAAACACGCATTGGGAAGGCCCACCAGTGGATCATCGGCCGAGACCGGCTCGCTCTCATGGACATCAAGAACAGCGGAGGCGTCGGGGTTGTCGCAAAGCATCGCGGCCAACGCTTCGCCGTCAACGACGAATCCTCGGGATGTGTTGATGAGCAGCACGGTTGGAAGCAGATTCGAGAGCCGATCGCCGCCCAAGAAATGCCTGTTGCCCGCTCGGCCATCAACGTGAATTGTCAGGACGTCGCTGGTCCGAAGAAGTGTGTCCAGATCGACGGATGCTGCGCCGAATCGGTGTTCGGATGGGATCTGTTCAATATCGTGATACTGCACGCTAAATCCGATCGCGGTCGCTACTTCCGCCACCCGCTTGCCGATCGCGCCGAGGCCGAGAATTCCCAGAAGACACTCGCTCATCTGCCGCGGTGCGATGGCATTTTGGCGGGCGATTGCCCATTCCTCCGACGTGAAGCCGCGGTCGATCTTCGGTGGCAGCGGCCGTAGGTGGGTGCTCAGAATCGACATCACGTATTCGACAACCGCTTGTCGATTTGCATGCGGCGCGTTGACAACCTCGATGTCTCGCTCACGGCAAGCGTCAACATCGATGTTGTCCAGTCCAGTTCCAGCGCGGCCGACGACGCGAAGGCCCGGACCGCGGTCAAGCAGTGCTCGATTGACCTCGGTGTAGGTGCGAACGATCAGCCCGGTGGCCACCGAAAGCGCCTGATTGAACCCGGGATCATCCGCCGCAATCTGTTGGACCACCGCCCGTTCCGAAAGCCAGTCGATGGCCTCCTGTGACAGGAACTCGGTCACGATGATTCGCTGCTCAGAGGCCATAAACGCCAATCGTAGCAGGCTCCTGTGGCTCTACTGCACGAACAGCAATCCCGTCTCAATCGCTTCTGGGGGCAGGTTGTAGACAGCAGCGATGCCCTCGGCATAGCGATCGAGTTGGGGCTGATACCACTCGGTGGCAGCCTGACGATCGGCTTGGGTTTCGACCTTGCCGGTCTTGAAATCGAGAATGGCAGCATGGGTCACCGCGCCGCTGTCGTCACGACCAAGAACAAGGCGGTCAATGCGGCCGCGGAGCATTCCGGAATCAAGTTGCACGAGGATGGGGTGCTCGGGAAGTGCCTCCAGAGTGACGGCGTTCCAAGCCTCATGTGCCCCGCGGCGGAGTGCACTGCCAACCTCCCCTGTGAGCGATTTGTGGAATCGCTCAGTCAAGGACGCTCGAAGATCGCTTCCAACGGGGCGACCGAGTTGAATGGCGGCTTCATTGAATGCACGTTCGACATCGGCTTCGCTCGGTGGACCATCATCGAGCCACGCAATAGCTCGGTACAACTCGTGCAGAATGACACCGTCACGACGCGCGCGACCGGGGAGCAGACGGAATCGCTCCTGAAACGTACCGGTGCCCTCGTGGGATGAAGGTGTTACGACCTTGGCACGATTGCCGATTGGGGCGATCCGCACCGGTGTTGGCGGTGGACTGTCCGCGGCAGCGGTGCTGTCAGCTGCTGTGGGCCAGTCGCTGTCGGTGAATTCCCAGAACGGCGTCTCGCTGCCTGGGTCGACGGTGTCGATCTTGTGATCGATGGCAGGGATGGCAGATCGCAGGAAGAGCGCCGCCGTGACGGACTTCCGCTCATCCTTCTTGGGCGGCTGAAACATCAGGTGCAGCCCCGTCCGCGGCCGAGTGATCGAGACGTACAGCAGCGAGAGTGTGTCTTCCATTTCCGCTGCATAGCCCTGATTGTGAAAGGCTTCGAGAATTGGCGCGTGAACTCGCTGCTTCTCTGGAAAGGACGGCGCAATTGCTTTGATGGGATCGAGTGGATCCTTTGACCACGGTAAGCACGGTAGTGCCCTGCCCTTCACAAGTGGTCGGTCGAGCCATGGAAGGACAACCTCGTCAAACTCCAGTCCCTTGGCGGCGTGTTGCGTCATCACCCGGACGGGCGATGGTGTTGGTTCGCCGAATCCGGTGTCTTCGATAATCGCAATGAAGTCGCCCAAACGCCGAGTGTCTGCGGTGGTCCAACTCGCCGCCAGTTCGGTCACCAGTCGCAG
>MPMB02156369.1_pt1 | contig 26653 bp, 14 predicted proteins | sample 1617371 | NCBI WGS metagenome assembly MPMB02 (sample SAMN05944808, study PRJNA350692) | marine metagenome | biome: marine; feature: ODZ; material: water; isolation source: 300 m water sample filtered on 0.2 um supor filter | place: Pacific Ocean | collected 2012-04-08 | depth 300m m
CCCCTTCCGCCATCCTTCATCATCAATGCCTTACGACTTCAGCAGGTCAAAGTTACACCCAAAAGTTACACCTTTTTCACCGATGTTCATTGATGTCAGTGGTGTGTTTTAGTGTTTAGCAGCTCGTTACAGTTTACCATCTTTACATTCAACGATGAACGCATCCCCACCCCAGAACTCGAACTCTTTCCTGACTATAACCCTCTCTGAAAAAACGACCTCTCAGGTAACAGGGCAACTATGTGAAGATATTATTTTTCCCAAAGGGCTTTTGCGATTTCGGTAACCTTCTCTTGTAGAAGATTGTTATTCCAAAACTTCATTGCCTGAGCCGCTTTTTCTTCGCTACCTTGCTGCTTGATAAATTCTTCACTCCAAGGCTTAGATATGTTGTTGGATTCGGGGTCTACAATGCCATTAGGCATCTTTTTGAATACTATATGATCCCATCCGCCGGCAATTGAAATCATTGGAATGACGGAACTAACAACAGAGCGACTAACAGGCAGAAAGTTTTTCAATGCAAATTCCGTTGCCTGTTCCTTTTTGCCTGGCTTAAACTTTATAAAACTGACAGAATGATAAGAAGCTTTTCCGCCTATATTGAAATAATCATCAGCAAAATTCACTACATCAGCCGGTACCTTGAATAATCCACCCCCTCTTTTCATAACCAAGGAATCATGATAATCGTGCAGTGCCTTGGCTTTTTCAGGACCGCCTTCCTGCTTCTCCAATTGCCGATCCCATTTGGCCTGCATCTCTGCCTTTTTCAGTTCCATTTCAGCAAGCCCGCCGTGGAGATGAAAGAAGACCATATGATCCCATTCCCCAGTTAAACAATCGAAAGGAATCGGCTTTCGGCCCACGACCTGGTCGACTGTCCAGAATCTGCTGTAAATCAAATCAAAGGCCTCCTCACGTTTACCGGGATGAAATTTCACGAAACTGCCTTTAAAATAAACGAACTTAGGCTCAGTAGTTTTTGCCTCACCCTTGGCGGGATTCGGTGCTTGTGCAATGGTTGTCTGAACGGCAACAAAACCGAACAATGCAAGAACGACGGTGGATATGTTTAATTTCGTTTTCATTTTACCTAAAGGAACTGGCAGGAAATTATCTTGTTTGCCTTAGACTGTCAAGCTTGCACACCCCACCAGCACCACGGCTGCGATTGTCATGAGTAGGAGGTGTTTCATTTGCTTTCAGCTTTCAATTCTTTTCCCGTCTTGCCGCCGTGTTTGCGGAGGAGGTTGGTGACTGGTCTGCGGCGGGTTTAACGGGAACCTCTCCATCACCTGTCGGTTCGCCGGCCATTAGCCAGGAGAGGTTAAACCGTGCGACACGTGTCTGGGGAAGCCGGCCTTCAAAGTGCATGTAGATCCAACCTGCGCTCGCCGTACCTGGCCGTCCTGCCGAAAGGGAGGAATATTGGAAGGGGTCTTTCCACACCAGTCGCTTCAAAGGCCAGGTCTTTGCACCGTCGAAGCTCACCCAGACCGTGCCAAGTTTGCGGCCGGCAGCGCTGTCGCAGTTGCTGTAGAGCAAGATGTCCCGGCCCGCAATCGGCAGGCGGACAAGCCCGGCAAAGCAGCCGTAGTTCGTGTCCTGCGGTCCGTCGGGCAGGACGTCGACGATCCGCCAACCGGTCCAGGTCTCGCCGCCGTCGGCGCTCCATGCCTCGCGTCGCCGCAGCGGCGACTTCTTCGCATTCCAATGAGAACGGGAATTGTAGTAGAGCCGGCCATCGGACAGTTCGGCGATCCCCGCTTCGCCGGTCCCCATCTCCGAGAAAGGCTTGCTGGTCTTCCAGGTTTTTCCTTGATCGTCGCTGTAGATTGCGGTGGTGTAGTGCGTCGGCCAGTGTTTCTTTGGGTAATTGGCCTCGCCGTAATGCCGGGCCGCGCGGATCAATCGTCCGGCATATTTGCCGTGTCGCAACGTGATGCCGTGTTCATTCATGTGCATCGACGGCACGTTTCCCCGGGTATCCTGACGAATCGTGGCTTCCATCTTCTGCCAGGTCTTGCCGTCGTCCTCACTGCGATAGAACGACAACGGAGCGGGCGGGTGGCGATCCTCGGCGAATGCCAGGATATCACCGGTGGTCTCGTCGACGGTCAAGCCCCCTCCCTGAAAGGCCGGCTCGGCGACAATGATCTCTTCTCCCCAGGTCTTGCCTCCATCCTCACTACGACGGGCGAGAAGCTTTTTGTCTCCCAAGGTGGCGAGAACCGTCCCTTTGAGAGTGACGACGACATTGGGGTGGCGTATTTCCTTGAAGAGCGGCTGGACTTCCATACGAGGCTTGCCCAGAAAGGCGCCAATCGGGCCCTCTAGCTTTCTGGACTCGTCCACGGCGTAGGCTTGTACGGAGGCTAGACAAGCCATTACCATAAATGCAGTTGTAAGAAGGAATTGTCTTTGGCTCATGTTCATTAGTGAGTCGGAATTTCCTCTTCGGTTGGAAGGTCCTTTTTCAAGCCCAGCAGGTTGTCCTGTAAAATCGCTAGAAAAACTCTAAAGAAGGGGACATTACTGCGTGGCAAGCGGCTGGCGTGCTTCCTTAATCACCGCTTCCATCTTTGCAACCAAATCCGGTTTGGATTCGGCGAGATCTCTTTTTTCAAACGGATCTTCTGCGAGGTTAAATAACTCCAATGGTTTGCCAGCCTGCCGGTAAGCCTTCCAATCACCCATGCGGATGGCCTGCGAAAAGATCTTTTGCTTCAACCCCTTACAAAACTCGAAGTAGAGGTAGTCATGGGTTTGCTGCTTTTCGGCTTCGCCCCGCAGAGTTGGGACAAAAGAAATGCCATCATTCTGTTTGGGCACAGGTTGCCCGACCAATTCACAGACTGTAGGCAACACATCCTGAAAACCGCTGATATGATCGGTGACTTTACCTGGGGCAATCACTCCAGGCCAACGGGCAAGCATCGGTGCACGGATGCCTCCTTCATGCATATCGCGCTTGTGTCCGCGCAGACTTCCAGTGGAGTTCCAAAAACCCGGGTTATGACCTCCCTCCTTGTGTGCACCATTATCACTGGTAAACATCACAAGCGTATTCTCATCTACCTTCAACTCTTCCAGCAGGGTCAATATTGCGCCTACTTCGTTGTCAAGATGCTCCATCATTGCTGCAAATCCTGCGATAGGGTTCTGCACGTCCGGGCATTCCTCTCCACCCGCGCCATATTTACCCACCTTGGTATCGAACTGCGAAAATTTCCTGCGCCATTTATCATGCAATTCCTTGGGCGCATGCATCGCGGCATGCGGAATAGCGGTGGGGATGTAACAGAGGAAGGATTTATTATTTTTCACACAACGCCGGATAAAATCACGGGCATGCTTCATTAATGGGATGTGAAGATAGGTGCCTTTTTTTAGCGGCACCTCCTTTCCGTTATGTACGGCTGTAGAGGGGTAATAAGTGTGGGCAACCCCCTGACTTTTCCAGCCATAAAACTCATCAAACCCATGACTCAATGGATTAGCGGCCCCTCCTAAGTGTGTATAACCCAGTCCCCATTTGCCAAAGGCACCCGTGCGATAACCAGCGGCCTTAAAAACTTCGGGCAGCACTGTCATTTTGGGATCGAGTGCCGCACCATTCTCTCCGCTCAGGTTGCCACGGATATAACAATGCCCTGAATGTTGGCCGGTCATTAAAACTGCCCGACTGGGAGAGCACACGGTATTGCCCGAGTAATGCCCGGTAAACTTAAGCCCTTCTTTCGCCAACCGATCAATATTGGGTGTCTGGAATTTTTTCTGCCCATAACAGGAGAGATCTCCGTATCCCAAGTCATCGGCAAGGATGTAAATCACGTTGGGGTTTTTTGCTTCGGCCCAAACTGCAAGCGGAAGCAGTAAAGCAAAGAGAGCCAGATAAGATTTATTCATCGGCATTTAGTTTCTGGTTGTTTAAGGACTGCCTCGATTTTGGCCCTGGTAGCGGGTTTCAGGTCGGATCGCAGGGCCGATTGTAGTCGGGCGCGGAGCGCTGGGTCAAGGTACGGGACGGGGCGGCAGTGGTGGGGCCGGGGGTTCCAATCCCACCCATTCCGCCATTTGACCGTTCTGATCGAAAAGGCTATGATCTTGCCCGGAAAGCAGACTCTGTAATGGCTCATTGTTTCACAAAGAAACTCTTTTTGTCCTTCGGCATTTTGCTGACCGTGGAGATTGGCGCGGCAGAGGTCGATTTTGCCCGCGATATTCAGCCCATTTTTGCCCAGAATTGCACCACATGCCATGGGCCGGACAAGCAAAAGGCCGGGCTGAAATTGATGGATGAAAAAAGCATCCGGGCAAAATTGAAATCTGGTAGAATCGCCGTAGTGAGCGGCGATCCGGACGGCAGCGAACTCATCCGCCGTGTGAGCACCGATGATTCGGATGAACTCATGCCTCCGCCTGATCACGGCAAACGACTGACGCCTGATCAAACCGCACTGATTCGCCGATGGATCGTTGAAGGCGGACAATGGAGCCGGCATTGGGCTTATCGACCCTTGACCCCGATCTCCCCTCCCAGGGTGAAGGATGCCGGATGGACGCGCAACCCGATCGACCACTTCATCCTCGCGAGGCTGGAATCCAACGGCATCACCCCCTCCCCTGAGGCCAATCGCTACACCTTGATCCGGCGCTTGTACTACGACCTGACCGGACTGCCTCCCTCGCCACAGGAGGCGGACGCCTTTATCAACGACGGTTCACCCGATGCATACGAAAACTTGGCTGACCGCCTTCTGGCATCGCCTCGTTTTGGTGAGCGCTGGGGTCGCCACTGGCTCGATAAGGCTCGCTATGCCGACAGTGACGGCTACGAGAAAGATAATCCACGCATGAACGCCTGGCGTTACCGCGATTGGATAATCAAATCCATCAACGCCGATTTACCGTACGATCAGTTCACTGTCGAGCAGCTTGCTGGTGATCTGCTAAACAACGCCGACAACGATCAACGCCTTGCCACTGCTTTCAACCGACAGACTCTTACCAACACCGAGGGCGGCACCGATCAGGAACAATGGCGGACCGCTGCAATCATGGATCGCGTTGAAACGTTTGGCACTGTCTGGCTCGGCCTTACTGCTATCTGCAGTCGCTGCCACAGCCATAAATACGATCAATTCACACAAAAGGAATATTATGAACTCTTCGCCTATTTCAACAATGGCGACGAGACCAACACCAATATTCCCACCTCCAAGGCGGCCATGGCGAAGCATGAAAAAGAAAAGGATGAGCACAATGTCCAAGTGAAAATTTTGAATGAGAAAACAACCGTACGCGACCGGATACTACGCGAAAACCTGCCCGCCTTTGAAAAGAAACTTCGCGACCAAATTGCCACCCGCAAAGATTCGCCGGTAAAATTCCATCCCCTCGAAACCACAACCCTGCGCGGCCCCAAGGACGTGACATTCAAGAAACAAAAAGACGACTCGCTATTGGTCACTGGAGCGAATCCGGCAAAGGCAGAGTACACCCTTGAGTTTAAGTCAGGTGTGAAGAACATCACCGGGCTAAAGATTGAGGTGCTTCCGGACAAGTCGCTTGGCGCGAATGGCCCTGGTCGCACGACACATGGCAACTTTGTCCTCAATGACGTGCGTGTGTACGCTGCACCCGAAGCGAAGTTTGACGCTAAAAAGCACCGCGTGGCTCTTTCCGATGCCAAGGCCGATTATTCCCAGAAGGATTGGCCGGCCAAGAACGCCATCGACGGCAAAGTCAATGAAGGCACCAAGGGCACCGGATGGGCCGTCGCTTCACAGTTTGGAAAGGCGCATCACCTGATCATTACCTTCTCAAAACCGGTTGCGTTCAAGGACTCAACGCACCTGCAGGTGGTGCTCGATCAGCAGTACGGAACACAGCACACCATCGGCCGTTTCCGTATCACCGCGCGCACCGGGCAGGCACCGACCGATGGCATCCCTGAAAATATTGTTAAGTTCCTCGGCATCGATTCTGCCAAGCGCGATGCGAAGCAGGCCGACGCACTGCTCGCTTTTTCACGTGACCGCGATGCAGCCGCAAAAAAGCTCGCAGCCGAAATGGCCAAGCTCACAAAGGCCTCACCCAAGGCGCCTTTGATGAGTGTCCGGGTAATCTCACAGCGCACCAAAGACCCACGCACCACTCACTTCCTGCATCGGGGTGAATTCAAGCAACCCAAGGCCAAGGTCACCCCCGGCACTCCCGGCGTATTGCCACTAGTGAAACACCGTGCAGAGACCGGCGATCGTCTTGATCTTGCCCGCTGGCTGGTTGATGGACGAAACCCACTTACTCCGCGGGTTACCATAAACCATCTCTGGTCTAACCTTTTTGGCGCCGGCTTTGTGCGCACCCCCAATGACTTCGGAGTGCGTGGCGAGGCCCCAACCCACCCGAAATTGATCGATTGGCTTGCCGACGAACTGATCCAGCGAAAATGGTCACAGAAGGCGATGATCAAGCTGATTGTCACCAGCGCCACTTACCGGCAATCCTCTGTCCACCGACCTGCGCTGACGGAAAGAGATCCGGACAACAAACTCGTTCACCGACAAAACCGATTCCGTGTGGAGGCAGAAATTATCCGTGATCTACATCTTGCTGCCAGCGACCTTTTGACGGGCCAAATCGGCGGCCCCAGCGTATTCCCTCCCTTGCCCGCCGGCGTGGCATCACTCTCCTATGCCAACAATCTCAAGTGGAATACCAGCAACGATGCCAATCGCTATCGACGGGGCATGTACACCTTCTTCAAGCGCACCTCGCCTCACCCCAACCTGACCACGTTCGACTGTCCGGACTCCAATGTTACCTGCGTCAAACGAGGCCGCTCCAACACACCGTTGGCCGCCTTGGCCACCCTGAACAACACGGTCTTCACCGAAGCCGCCAAGGCATTGGCCAAGCGCGTACTGAAGGAAAAACAGGATGAGACCAAGCGCATCGATTACTGCTTCCGTCTTTGCGTGGCTCGACCACCGACATCAAGTGAACGTGCGGCCTTGGTTAACCTACTGAACTCCGCGCGCGATTATTTCCGCTCTCACGAAACCGATGCCAAGGTCTACAACGGCAATCCCGAAGCCAGCGCCTGGGCCGCCACCGCACGCATCATGCTGAATATGGATGAATTTATCATGCGCGAGTAATGGAAGTGAAACGATCAAATGAGCAAAACACCCAACCTTGGCGAAGGCGTTCAAGCAACCGCTCTTCAACAAACTCGCCGTGATTTCCTGACCACCTCGGCCAGCGGACTGGGAGGCGTCGCCCTGACGTCCCTGTTGGCCCAGGACGGCTTACTCACCCAGGGCGCCGCCAATCCGATGGACCCTCGCTTGCCTCACTATACCCCCAAGGCTGAATCGTGCATTTTCATTTTCATGGCGGGGGCTCCGTCGCATATCGATCTGTTTGATTCGAAGCCAGCACTCATCAAGCAACACGGGAAAAGTCTACCCAAGGAAATTCTCGACAAGGCACGCTTCGCGTTCATCAAGCCGGACACGGCAGTACTGCAGGGCAGCAAACGAGTGTTCAAACCATACGGCCAATCCGGAATGGAATTTAGTGACTATGTGCCTCATCTGGGCGGGGTATCTGATGATATCCTGATGGTGAAATCGATGTACTCTGAGGAGTTCAACCATCACCCGGGTCAACTGTTGATGCAGTGCGGCGCCTCACGCTTCGGCCTGCCAACCGCCGGTGCATGGCTCACTTACGGCCTGGGTAGTGGCTCAAAAAATCTTCCCGGTTATGTTGTGCTCAGTGCCGGGCGCGGATCCAGTGGCGGCACCACCCTGTGGCAAAGCGGATACCTGCCATCCACATACGAAGGCGTGCTTTTCCGCACCCAGGGCGAACCGGTGCTAAACCTTGAAAACCCTGACGGGCTGCCGCCAAAACTGCAGCGGCACGGTCTTGATACTCTTCGGGAAATCAACCAGGGCCGCTACGAAAAAATTCGCGACCCGGAGATCGCCAGCCGAATCGCAAGCTACGAACTGGCCAGCCGGATGCAGACCGCTGCACCCGAGTTGACCGATCTCTCGAAGGAAAACACACGCACCCTTGAGGCGTATGGCGTGAACCGCCCCGAGCCGAAGGAAATAGGGGGACGGGGCAAACAAGGCAACACGTATCAGGATTTTGCCCGGAACTGCCTGATGGCCCGCCGATTGGTTGAACGGGGGGTGCGATGCGTGAACATCGTCTACGCTTCGTGGGACCACCACAGCAATCTTGATCCTGAACTGAAATACAACGCCGGCGCAGTCGATCAACCCATCGCTGCCCTGATAAGCGACCTCAAGCAACGTGGATTGCTCGACAGCACGATGGTTGTCTGGGGCTCGGAATTTGGACGAACCCCACTCGGAGAAAACCGAGGCGGCAGCAAAATGAACACCGGTCGCGACCATCATCCGTTCTGTTTCACGACGCTGATGGCAGGCGGTGGACTTAAGGGCGGGTACACCTACGGAAAAACGGATGAAATCGGTTGGAACATTGTTGAAAACCCGGTTCACCCCAATGATCTGCACGCCACAATGCTCCACTGTTTCGGGTTGAACCACGAACAACTCACCTACCGGCATCAGGGTTTGGACATGCGCCTAACCGGTATCGCCGGCAATGTGATTAACGATTGGCTTGCGTGACCGGTTGACCTGTAAGGTAATCCAGCCTTTCTGTCAGTACCTATCATCACAAGCGGAATGCGTGTGCCACTTACTATCCGTTCGCAGCATGAAGATTTGTAACACTCTGATATCGGTCTTTTGGTTTACGGCTTGGCTAAGCACGCCTCCGCCGCCTTGCTTCGCTGAACCTGTCTATCCCGGGTCAAAATGGGTTTCCATTCCACCTGCCGAGACAGCGATGGATGAGGCCCGACTGCAGGCGTTCAGTCGGTTTGTCGGCGGTCGGGGGTGTGTGGTGCGGCACGGTCGTCTGGTGTACCAATGGGGCAACATCAGTCGGCGGGGCGACGTAGCTTCAGCAGTCAAGCCACTCTACTCACACTTCCTGTTCAAGGCGCTTGAGACCGGGAAAATCGCAAGCTTGAACGAGAAGGTGGTGCGCTGGGAACCGCGTTTGCAGAATCTAAATCCGCAACTGGAGTACCCGGATCGAAAAATCTCCTGGCGGCATCTGGCAAACCAAACTTCTTGTTACCAGTTGTCGGAAAAGCCCGGCTCAGCCTACGCCTACAACGACTGGCAAATGGCCCTGTTCTGGGACACGCTGTTCGGTGGGGTTTACCGTGCAACGTACGACAATGTGGATAAAACCGTCCTGCACCCGCTGCTCACGGAGCCTCTCCAATGTCAGGACACACCCACGTTTATGGCTTTTGGATCACGCAACCGCCCCGGACGACTGGCCATTTCCCCGCGAGACTTTGCCCGTTTCGGGTTGCTCTACCTGCATCGCGGCAGTTGGAGTGGCCGCCAGTTGATCAGTCAAAAGCACGCAGTGATGGCGGTCACCAGTCCGTTGCCCAACACAATTCCACGAGCGGGAATGACGCCTGCGGAGATGATCACCGGGCAACGCTCCATCGGTTCGCAGCAAAAGCCCGATAATCAGACTGACCATTTTGGCAGCTACAGCTGGCTTTGGTGGGTCAATGGCGTTGATCGCAACGGAACACGAATGCTTCCCGATGCGCCGACGGATCTTTTCGGTGCCTCAGGCCACGGCGGCCCGCGTGCCATGTGGGTTATCCCCAGTCTGGACATTGTCGTCTCCTACAACGACGCCACGATGCGAACCTGGGTCAGCGGCAAAAAGAATCCGACCAACGAGGCGCTGCGCCTGCTGGTTGCCGCCTGCTTGGACTCCGGCGAGCGCGCCTCCCTTCCAGCCTCCCCCGTACCCCCGGCGCATGACAAATGGGCCGGGATCGAACTGACATTCACCGGCCCGGACTCTAGGGGACGCGACGACCCCAATCCGTTCGACCTCGAACTGGATGTGGTTTTCACCGACCCAAAGGGCGAGACAAGTGTCGTCCCCGGTTTTTACGATGGCGACGGTCGCGGCGGATTGGATGGCAATGTCTGGAAAGCCCGGTTCTCCGCCGACCGTGCGGGTCGCTGGAAATACCGCACCCAATGCGGCCACTCCAAACTCGACAGGGTGCAGGGTAATTTCACGGTGGGCGGCATCCCGATTGATGCCGAGGGTTTCTGGAAATGGGGGCGACTCGAGGCCGTCGGCACGGCTCAAAATCAAGACCGCTATTTCAAGTTCCGGGACGGTCCGTTCTGGCTCAAGGCCGGCTGCGATGACCCGGAGAATTTCCTCGGCAGCTACAAAAATTACGACACCTTGGCCAAGCGCTTGAGCGCGGTCGACTACCTAGCCAAGCGCGGCATCAACTCGCTCTACATCATGACCCACAACCTGGGAGGTGACGACCGGGACGTCTGGCCCTGGCTGGGTGACACCGAACGCGAGGCCAAGGCCAACGGCGGTGCCGGCGCACGGTTCGACGTGGCCAAGCTGGAGGAGTGGCTAAAACTGTTCGAGTCGATGCAGGCCAAGGGCGTCGTGCCCTACCTGGTGCTTGAGGACGACAGCGCATGGAAGGGTTACGACCACCGGCGATACTACCGGGAAATCGTTGCCCGTTTCGGTCACCTGCCGGCGTTGGCGTTCAACTTCGGCGAGGAGCACAACGAGAATTATTCCCTCCCCGAGGCGCTCAAGCTGCTTGGCCAGTTTTCCTCGATCGATCCCTACAACCACCCGCTCGGCATCCACAACGTCAACCGGCCCAACAACGCTTACATCGACGCGCCGCACGTGGCCATGACCTCCATTCAAACCGGCCAACCCGGCTCGAGGAACGGGCTGAAACACGCCACCGAACACAACCGGCTCGCGCTGGACTGGCTCGACCGCTGCCGGGTACGCGGCCGCCGCGTGCTGATGCTCAACTTCGACGAGGGCCGACCGGAACTCGACCGCCGTGCCTGGTGGAGCGCCTACCTGGCGGGCGGCGTCTGGGAGGCCCACGTTCCGCAGCCCTACGACCGACCCCTCTCCGTGTGGGAGCCGGTCTGGACTGAACTGGGTGGCACACAGGCCTTCATGGAGTCGCTGCCCTTTTGGGAGATGCAGCCCCGAAACGACCTTGTGACCGGCGGACTGGCCTTCTGCCTGGCCAAGCCCGGCCAGGTTTACGCCATTTATCTGCCAGCGGATGAGCGCGTAATCATCACTCTTCCCAACAACGAAGAGTTCATCCTGGAGTGGTGGAATCCCGCCAACGGAAAAAACGGACGATTCCAGAATGTCACCCAAGTCAAGGGCGGGAAAGTCCGTTTGGATCCTCCCGGAAAAGGCGACTGGGCCGCCCGGATTGGAAAGCGCACCAAATGACGTTCATGGGGTTACCTCTCCCCTTTCGCCATTTTTTCATTAAGCGATCAAATTGGAATCATACGATTCGTTTTTGCCGGTAATTAAATTATGACACGGTCCATTTATTCTTTCGTGGTCACCTTGATTGCGTTGTGCGCCCTCAAAGTTTCAGGCACAGCCGACGATCAGATCATTGCTCCAAATGAAAAAAACAAGGCGGCCAAACACACCTTGCCCGGGAAAATCAAGAGGCCGCCCAATATTGTCCTGATTTTTGCCGATGACCTGGGCTATGCCGACACCGGCGTGTATGGCTCGAAAACAATTCCCACCCCGCATATTGACGCCTTGGCCAAGCGCGGTGTGCGCTTCACGGATTCCTATGTCACGGCCGGCACCTGCAGCCCGTCGCGCGCGGGACTGATGTCGGGGCGTTACCAGCAGCGATTCGGTTTTGAGTTCAACACCGCGGGCGCGGCGATCACCCACCGCGAAAGCCGCGGACTGGATCCCGCGGTGATCACCTTCCCCAAGGTCCTGCAGCACACCGGCTACGCCACGGGAATGTTTGGCAAATGGCACCTCGGCACGCGGAGTCATTTTCACCCGAACACGCGCGGCTTCGACGAGTTTTTTGGGTTTCTTGCCGGGGCGCACGGCTACTTCCCGGTGAAGAGGGAGGAGCGGGTTTACTCCACCGTCATGCGCAACAAAACGCGTTTGAAGGAACCGGAGTATCTCACCGACGCGTTTGCCCGCGAGACGGTGCGATTCATCCACAAAAACAGGGACAAGCGGTTCTTCGCCTACGTGCCATTCAACGCGGTGCACACCCCGATCGAGGCATCGAAGAAATATCTCGACCGCTTTCCGGACGTGAGGAACCGGGAGCAAAAAACATACAACGCCATGGTCAGCGCCTTGGACGATGCGGTCGGTGCCATCGTTGCCGCGTTGAAGGAAACGCAGACGGAAAAGAACACGCTGGTGATTTTCATGAACGACAACGGCGGCCCGATCTACACGCGCGTCCAAAGCAACGCACCGCTGCGCCTGGGGAAGTTGTTCCTGTTCGAGGGCGGAATCCGCGTGCCCCTGATCATGAGTTGGCCGGGCGTGCTTGAGGCCGGGTCGATCTATCGCCAGCCGGTCAGTTCACTCGACATCTACCCCACCCTGTGCGCGGCCGCCGGGCTCGTCCTGCCCTCCCGACTGAAACTCGACGGCGTCAACCTGTTTCCCCACCTCAACGGCGAGATCGATGCCGCACCGCACGAGGCGCTCTTCTGGAGCAACGGCCCGAACAAGGCCGCTCGGCTTGGTCAATGGAAGATGGTCCAGGCCCACGATCACGTGTGGCTTTTTGATCTCGAGAACGACATCGGCGAAACAAAAAACCTGGCCTTGGCCAAGCCGGAGATCCTGAAGACGTTGCAGGCCAAACTTAAACAATGGCAGGGCCAAATGAAGCCACCCGCCTGGCCAAGCAAGCCCAACCGCCGCAAGGTCATGGTCGACGGCGCCCCCTACGAACTCAACATTTAATCACCACACCACAAGCCGACCCCATTCAAGGACTGTTTACCGGTCACTCGAGAGCCCGGACGGGGAAGAATTTTTAGAGCCAAGCCAAGTGCTGTCGGCTTGAGAGCGTTGAATCGTCGAGCCTTCGCGATCCTAGCTGCCTTGCATCATCAGGTCGACGTCCTTGGCTGGTTCGTCGGTCAGTTTGATATCAAAGTTCTGCACGAGCACGTCGATGACGCCGGGGGAAAGAAACGCCGGCAGGGTTGGCCCAAGGCGAATGCCCTTAACACCCAAGTGAAGCAGGGCCAGCAGGACGGCGGCGGCCTTTTGCTCAAACCAGCCGATATCGAAAGAGATAGGCAGGTCGTTGATATCCTCCAACTCGAACACTTCCTTGAGCTTGAGCGCAATGACAGCCAGTGAGTAGCAGTCGTTGCACTGCCCGGCATCGAGCAACCGAGGGATGCCCCCGATGTCGCCGTGATCCAGTTTATTGTACCGGAACTTGGCACAACCGGCGGTCAGGATGACGGCATCGTTCGGGAGAGTCTCAGCCACCTCGGTGAAGTAGCTCCGCTCCTTGTGCCGGCCATCACACCCGGCCATCACGACAAACCGCTTGATCGCTCCCGACTTGACGGCATCCACCACCTTGTCGGCCAGTGCCAGCACCTGATGATGCCCAAAGCCCCCAACGAGACTCCCGCTTTCAAGCTCGGTTGGCGGCTCGCAACCCTTGGCCATCTCGATCAATTCTGAAAAATCCTTCGGATTCCCGTCATCCGGGTCCGCGACATGTTTCACTCCTGAGAAACCGGTGATGCTGGTGGTGAAAAGTCGCTCGCGATAACCATCCTCCGGTTTCAACAGACAGTTGGTGGTCATCAGGATCGGGCCGTTGAATTTTAAAAACTCGCTCTTCTGCTCATGCCAGGCGCCCCCGTAGTGGCCCACAAGATGTTCCTGATTCTTGAACGCAGGATAGTAGTGCCCGGGCAACATTTCGCAGTGGGTGTACACATCCACCCCCGTGCCCTTGACCTGCTTGAGCAACTCGTCCAGATCCCGAAGGTCATGGCCGGAGATCAAGATGCCGGGACGGCTCCCCACCCCGAGATTCACCTCGGAGATTTCCGGTTTGCCGTAGGCACTGGAATGGGCGCCGTCGAGGAGTGCCATCACCTTGACGGTCGTTTCCCCGGCATCCAGCACCGTGGCGATCATGTCGTCCACACTCAGTTCCTCCGTGGTGGACGCCAGGTAACCCGTTATCTTATGGTACACCTCGTTATCCTCGCTCCCCAGCCTTGAAGCATGGTGCGCGTAAGCGGCAATTCCCTTGCAGGCGTAAACGAGCAGTTCACGCAGCGAACGAACATCCTCGTTCTCCGTCGAGAGCACCCCGACCGCCGGCGCCTTGGCCAGATAGTCCTCCCTGCTGCCGGGAGCCCACTGGGCACTGTCATGCAACTCGCCGTTCAGGTCGTGCTTTTGCTTGAGACTATCACGGATCGAAATACCCTCCGCGATGAATGAACAGATGCGATCCTTGTCAAAATTGGCGTTGGTGATGGTGGCAAAGAGGCTGTTGGTGACGAACCGGCCCGTTTCGCGATCCGTGCTACCCACCGCATTGCAGGCTACAGAGATCCCTTTCAGCACATACAGCAATGAGTCGTGCAGTGCCGACATCTCCGAATCCTTGCCGCATACGCCTGTGTCCACACATCCACTATTTCGGGACGTTTCCTGACATTGATAACAAAACATGCTCATTTTGATTTTGTGTATTTGTATATTGTTTATATCTGTTGCCCCGGCCCACAGGGAAGCAACTCCAAGCGAGCCAACGCTACTGGCAAAAAACCTTATGGCGAGAAAGAGAGTGGAGGCATTACATTTTCTGTTCTATCCTGTTCCTATATTGCTATAATGATAATTAAATCTTGATCCGTGTCATTTACCTAAACCTGCATATACCAAGAAGATTGATACCTTTTTTTTCTGCCCCTACACTGCCCGCGGATGGCTCCCAAGAACCGCAACCGACGTCCCCTCCCCCCCAAGGCCGACTCAGCCTTTGATTTGCGGTCCAGTAGGATGATCCCATCGCTGGGGCTGGCCGCTGCCGCTTTACTATTGGTGGCGGTGGTTGCAGCCGTTTTTTTTCATCCGGCCCCATCCCGTCAGCTTGACAATCGCAGCGATAAAGCCGGAGCGCCGCCGGGTGAAACTGAACACTGGCAACCGGAGGAACAGGCAAAGGCCTATGCCCGGTACGCCGGCTCCAAGAGTTGTCGTGAGTGCCATCAGGATCAGTTCGGGCTTTGGCTGGGGTCGGATCATCAGTTGGCTGAGCGACTGCCTGGGCCGAAGATGGACGCCGAGGCCTTCAACCCGCACCGCGAACTCAAACAACCGCACCGAACCTCAAGGATGTACACGGAGGGAGGGCTCTTTCATTTTGCCACGCAGGGCGCATCCGGCAAACAGGACATATTCGAGGTGGAGCGCGTCATCGGCGAAACCCCGATCCGGCAGTATCTGGTCAAGTTCCCCCGAGGATTGCTGCAGGCCGTGGATCTGTCGCACGATCCCCACAAGGACGAGTGGTTCAATGTCTTTGGCGATGAGGACCGCCAACCCGGCGAGTGGGGGCACTGGACCGGGCGTGGCATGAACTGGAACACCCAGTGCGCCTCATGCCACAACACACGCCTGCGAAAAAACTACGACGAAGCGACAGACTCCTACCGCACAACGATGGCGGAACGAAGCGTCAGCTGCGAAGCATGCCATGGTCCGATGAAGGCGCATGTTGAGTGGCGGAAACAGCACGCCGGTGGCACCGACAAAGACCCGACGGTGCGCAAACTCGACAACGCACAATGGCTTGCGGCCTGCGGCGCATGCCATTCGCGTCGCACGGAGTTGACGGGGGACTTCAAGCCGGGCGACCGGTATCTCGACCACTTTTCGCATGTCATTCCGGACGAGTCGAACATCTACTACGCCGACGGCCAAGTGCTCGGGGAGAACTATGTCCTCACCTCGTTTCTCAGCAGCAAAATGTACCATGCCGGCGTACGCTGCATGGACTGCCACGAGCCGCACTCCGCCAAAATCCTGCAACCGGGCAACGCGCTCTGTATGCGCTGCCACACCGGCACCTACCCCAACAGCCCGAAAATTGATCCCCCCACGCATACGCATCACAAACTGAACGGCGAAGGTGGCCAGTGCGTGAACTGCCACATGCCGCAGACGACCTACATGCAACGCGACCCCCGGCGCGACCACGGTTTCACCATCCCTGACCCGCTGCTCACAAAGGAACACGGCATTCCCAACGCCTGCAACCGTTGCCACGCTGACAAGGACACCGACTGGGCGCTTGCCGCAGTCGAAAAGTGGTACGGTCCGCGCATGGACCGGCCGACGCGAAAACGTGCCCAAACCATCGCGGAAGCAAGAGAGGGCGCAACGGGTTCACGGGACAACTTACTGCAACTGTTGCGCGAGGAAAAAACGCCGTTCTGGCGTGCGGTCGCTGCTGAATTGATCTACCCGTGGGCGTACGATCCCGAGATCACCTCCCAGTTGCTAGACAACCTCAGCCACACAAACGCCCTGCTTCGTGGCACATCGGCGCGAGCGCTGGATCCGCTCGCGCGTCGGGGCGATTCCCGGATCGACGCTGCAATCGGAAAACTGCTGCACGATCCCGTGCGCAAAGTGCGCGTGGATGCGGCTTGGACACTGCGGGATCGTGTTGACCCGCAATCGACAGCCGGAGACGACCTGCTCCGCACACTGGCATACAATGTCGACATGCCCACCGGAGCACTGCAAAAGGGCGTGTATCATCTCGACCGGCACGAACCGAAGAAAGCGGAGCACTACTTCCGCCGGGCGATCGAACTGGACAGCTTTTCAGCTCCGCTCCGTCACGAGTTCGCCGTTGCACTGAGCATGATGGGGCAGACCAGCGAAGCGATCAACGTCCTGAAGGAAGCCATCCGACTCGATCCGGACGAAGCCGAGTACCATTACAAACTGGCGCTCGCGTGGAACGAAACCGGAAGAACCGACAACACGGTCTCCTCCCTCGTCAAGGCGGTGCAATTGAATCCCCGTCACTCACGCGCATGGTACAACCTTGGTCTCGCGCGCAACACAATGAACCAGCCCGATGCCGCGATTGCCGCACTGTTGAAGGCAGAAAACGTCGAACAAAACGATCCTGACATCCCGTACGCCAGGGCGACCATTCTTCTGCGGTTGCGCCGAATCCCCGAGGCGATTGAAGCAGCTCAACGCGCGTTGGAAATCCAGCCAGGCTACGGCCCCGCCCGCTCACTTCTGCAGGAACTTGGCATGTGAGTTTCGGTGAGCGCGTGCACCACCTAATGTATCCGAAAAATCCGGCTCCACTTGAAACTGAAAACTTGAAACTCTCCTCACCGTTTCAGGAAAGCGAGCAGGTTGGCCAACTCCTGCTTCGTCATTGTTTTTTCCAACTCATCCGGCATGAGCGAGAGTGCGCTGGCCCTGACAGCCTTGACATCGGCGCGAGCAATCGTTTTTTGGAAACCAAGCGGCAACTTTAGCGTGAGCTGGGTGGGCGTGTCGGCAGCCAGCAGGCCCGCGAATGTCTGCCCGTCCGCAGTGTCCACCTCGTACAGGGTGTTGCCGCCGTACACCTCGTGGTTCGGAACGACGATATGCAACAGCAGCGTCTCCGCCGGCTGATTGCGCAGTCCGGTCAGGTCCGGGCCAACCGGGTGCCCCTCGCCGCCGTGCGTGTGGCACATGGCGCAGACGCGTGTGTACACCATCCCGCCGGCGTCAACTTCCGCTTTCATTTTCAAAATCGGCTTGAGCGACTCGTAGGCTTTCATCCGGTCACCACCGGCCTTTTGGGCGAACAGTTTTTTTGCCCGCGAGCTGACCTGTTTGCTGCGCTCCAACGCCCCCCGACGTGACGGGGAAAGCGCGCTCACCGGCACAACACCCGACTCGAACGCGGCCATGAGCGACGAATGATGCGTGGAACGACCCAGCAGCACGCCAAGCACGGCCTCGCGCAACGCGGGTGCGTAACCACCCCAGCGCCGCTTGGCCAACAGCGCGTCGGCCACGCCGGTGTCACCGAAACGACCAAGTGCCCTTGCCGCGGCCAGGCGGACCGCCACCGGTTCGGTCGCTCCAAGCAGAGGCAGCAATGTTTCCCGTTCCGCCGCGAAACTCGAATGGCCCAGCAGCGTAATGGCGGCGAACCGCCCTGCACCGTCGTCGCCCTTGGCTGCCCTGGCCCGGGCGGACTTGAAGATCGTCTCGACGCTGGCCCGTGCCTCGGTATGGCCTGCCGCAAGGGCAGCGAGACCGGAACTGGAGCCGTTGATGAGGCCGTCGAGCAATGCCGTCCGCTCGTGCCCGCGCCAGCCGGAGTCGGCGGCCAAGTGCCGGGCGATCACGCCGGCGGTTTCCTCCAGCGATCGCGATTTGGCTATCACTTGGCCAAGCGCGGCGAGCGCCGGGGCCAGGCTTGGCCGCTTGGCCAAGCGCTGTTCCGCCAACACATCCAGCAACTCGACCGACAGGTCGCCCATTGAGGTGAGCACGGCGGCGCGGGTCCACCGGTCCTCGGCACCGGCTGAAAGCACGCGCGCGAGGGGCCTGATTTTTTCCGCGTCCCGCACCTGGCCAAGCTGCAGTGCGGCCTGGAAACGGAGGCGTGCGTCGGCCGAGCCGGCGAGTTGCTCAAGCGCGGCCAACGGTTGCGCTTGGCCAAGCCTGCCCTGGCTGAGCCGCAGTGTCGTCAGCGCGGCCGCCCTGGCCTCGGCGGTCGGTTTTTCGGCGGCAGCACCCGGCAGCACAACGCGCCAGATGCGCCCCTTGTCCGTGCCGGCCCGGAACGGCAACTTGTCCCGGATCGGCTCCGGCAAATAGCGTGGATGGTCGATGAATTGGCGAACCATGTCGCAGATGTACAGCGCGCCGTCGGGGCCGATCGTGACGTTCACGGGACGAAACCATTGATCCGGCGACGCCAGAAAATCGCGGCCGGGCGTCGGATGCTCGGCGCGGAAGGTCGCCCCGCTTGGCTTGAGCACCTGACGCTGCACGAGATTTTGCGCCGACTCGCAGATGAACGCGCTGCGCCCGCGGATGCAGATGCCGCTGGCGCCGGTGTAGGTGCCGGAATGCTGCTGGTTGATGAGACCCGGAATGTAGGTGGCCGCCGTCGTGTCGGGGCTGATCGGGTACACCCGCGCGGCGATCGGCACGACGTTCTCGACGGTGTCGGTGAATGCGAAATGCGGATTACGCTGCAGGATGCCCGGCGAGAGCACAGCGTGCATCAGCGGATTGCGATTACTGGAGACAAAGCGGTGGCCCAGCGCGTCAAAACACTGGCCAAACTGGCCCGTGCCAACGAGGGGTTCATAAACAAATGTCTCCGGGTGAAACCGCCCGTCCTGCCGCTTGGCCGTCACGGCGGGGCGCTCGGGGTGCAACGGGCTGGTGACCTTCGCGTCGGTGAGGCCGCTGGTGATGTAGATCCAGCCATCCGGCCCCAGCGCGGGAGCGGCCACACGGAGCTGCTCGCTGCTGCTCCCGGTGCCGAAACCGGTCAAGACAACCCGCCGCACGTCGGCCAGCCCGTCGCCGATCGTGTCCTTGAGAAACCAGATGTCCGGCGCGCAGGTCAGGAACACCCCGCCGTCCCACGGCAGGATGCCGTTGGGAAACGTGAAGCCTTCGGCAAACGTGGTGCGTTTCTCGAACCGCCCGTCGCCGTTGGCGTCCTCGAGCAGTGCCACTGTGCCAAGCGTGAGCGGGGTTTTGCCGAGTTGCGGATAGCTGCGCCCCTCGACAACGAACATCCGGCCCGACACGTCGAAGCACAACGCCACGGGATCGCGCACAAGCGGCTCGACAGCGGCAAGTTCCAGGCGAACGCCCGGCTCCACCCGGAACGCCTCAAGCGCCTCCGCTGGCGGGAGTGGCTGCGGCCCTGCAAGGAGCGGAACGGGGAGAATAGTTGCAAGTAGGGCGAATCGGATCATGGCTCATCTTGACTGGACGGAATGATGCTTGCGGCGGTTGCGATGGGCCTCGCTCCCCCTGACATGCCTTCCCCTGCTTACAATCAAGTGTACTTCCACTCGCCTCGTCCCGACCGATTGGCGAGGACATTACCGAGTTTTCTGTTGCAACTGTAGGATTTGGGGTCCCACTGCAATTCCTTGCGGACATGATATCCGATGTTGGCCAAACTGCATACGATGGAAGTATGTGCCCCGTAGGAAACATCTGCCACCGGTTTTTTGCGTGAACGGATACAGTCGATCCAGTTGAGGCGGTGACTTTTGCCAATCTCAGGCAATCGCCATGCATCCTTGCCGAAAGAGGAACTGATTGCGGTCTTCGGATTGGCGTCAATGCCGCTTCGATCGACATAAATTGTACCTTCACTGCCGTAAAAAACGCAGTCATTGAACCGATCGCTTGTGCTCTCGTGGACGAATTCGACACCATTCTCGTAGATCATCCGCAATCCACTATTGCCCTCCTTCGGCGGAATCACTTTCACAGGGATTTTTTCGTCCAGATCCATTGCCCATTTGGCGATATCGAAATGGTGCGCGCCCATGTCACTCAGGCTGCCGCCGGCGTATTCGCGGTAACGACGCCACTGAGGGAAGTGACGATGCACATCGGTCGGGCACAGAATTTTGTTGAAGCCCCGTTCGGGTGCCGGACCCTGCCAGAGTTCCCAGTCGATCCCGTCCGGTTTGGGCTCCGTGGGCAGATCACAGGACACCGCCGGGCTGCCGACACCGATCTTCACTTTATTGACCTCACCGATTCGGCCGTTGCGAACACACTCGACCGCCTGTCGAAAGCGACCGCCATACTCGGTACGCTGCTGGCTGCCAACCTGAAAGACGATGTTGTTGCGCCGGGCTGCCTTGAGTGTTTCCCGTGCGGCACGCACAGTGACGGTCAGCGGCTTTTCGCAGTAGACATCCTTCTTGGCATCCGCCGCCATGATCGCTGTCATCGCGTGCCAGTGGTCGGGCGTGCCGATGACCACAGCGTCCACCGACTTGTTGCCAAGCACGTCGCGAAAATCGTTATGGGCCTTGCAGCCATGATTCACGCCGTACTTGCCCGCCACCCGCTTGATGGCCTCGTCCAGTCGAATCTTGGCGACCTCGGCGATGGCGATGACGCGGCAGTCCGCTTGGCCAAGGAAGAAATTCAAATGGCTCTGGTTCATGCGGCCGAAGCCAATGAAGCCCAGATTGATCTTGTTGCTTGGCTTGGCAGCCCAAGCGCTGGACGGAATGATGTTTGGTGCAACGACTGCAGACACAGCGGCCGACCGAATGAATTGGCGACGTGAAAAGTTCATAGCCTAAAGTAGTACGGCTTATAGACGCCCTCGGTTGGCGGAAGTCAAGATCGCGTTATGACGCAAAGAACGAAAAGAGGTCTCGATATTTGCCACGACTCGAATTAGGTTCAAACCCAGCGACTTCAGCGGCGCACCCAATGAAAGCACTGGTCAAAAAAGAGCCCAAAGAAGGACTGACTCTAGAATCCGTTCTCGAACCCCAAACGGGGCCGAGTGATGTACTCATCAAAATCAGCCGCACCGGCATCTGTGGCACCGATCTTCACATATACAAGTGGGACGATTGGGCCAGCAAAACGGTGCCCACCCCCATGGTCGTCGGGCATGAATTTGTCGGTGAAATTGTTGAGGTGGGTGAAAACGTCCGGGACTTTCACGTGGGCGAAATCGTCAGCGGCGAGGGGCACGTGGTGTGCGGTCATTGCCGCAACTGCATGGCGGGCCGGCGGCACTTGTGCAACGACACTGCCGGCATCGGTGTCACGCGGCCGGGAGCGTTCGCCGAGTACATTTCACTGCCGCAAACCAATGTGTGGGTGCACAAGCCGGACATCGATCTGGATGTGGCGTCCATCTTCGACCCGTTCGGCAACGCCACGCACTCGGCGCTGAGTTTCCCCGTACTGGGCGAAGACGTGCTCGTCACCGGCGCTGGGCCGATCGGCATCATGTCCGCCGCCATCGCGCAGCACGCCGGCGCGCGGCACGTGGTGATCACGGACGTGAACGAGTACCGACTTGGGTTGGCCAAGAGCATGGGCGTCACGCGCGCGGTGAACGTCGCCACCGAAAAACTCGCCGACGTGCAAAAGGAACTCGGCATGGACGAAGGCTTCGACGTCGGCCACGAGATGAGCGGCAACCCGGACGCGTTCAACGACATGCTCACCAACATGTGCCACGGCGGCAAGATAGCCATGCTCGGCATCCCCGAGCGCGAGATGGCCATCGACTGGAACACGGTCGTGTTCAACATGCTCACCATCAAGGGCATCTACGGTCGTGAAATGTATGAGACCTGGTACAAGATGACCGTGATGATTGAGGGAGGCCTGGACATCGCGCCCGTGATCACGCATCGGTTCGGGTTTGAGGAATTTGAAAAGGGCTTCGAGACGGCCCTGAGCGGCAAAAGCGGCAAGGTGATCTTGAAGTGGTAAATTAAATCGTAAAATGTACGGCGATTTAAGAACTCAACTGCAAGCCGAGTTGGACGAAATCCGCGCCGCGGGCCTGTACAAGGGTGAGCGGGTAATCGACACGCCGCAAGCCGCGCACGTGGGTGTGGGGTGCGAGGCGCCGGTGCTGAACCTGTGCGCCAATAATTACCTTGGCCTCGCCAACCACCCAGAGGTTATCGCCGCCGCGCGCGAGGCGCTAGACGAATGGGGCTACGGCCTCGCGAGTGTGAGGTTCATTTGCGGCACGCAGAAAATCCACAAACAACTCGAGGACAAACTCACCGATTTCCTCGGCACGGAGGACACTATCCTTTACACGTCCTGTTTCGATGCCAATGGCGGCTTGTTTGAGACGTTGCTCGGCCCCGATGACGCGGTCATTTCCGATGAACTCAACCACGCCTCCATCATTGACGGCGTACGCCTCTGCAAGGCCAAACGGTACCGCTACAAGAACAACGACATGGCCGACCTCGCCGCGCAGCTCGCCGAGGCCAAGGGCTCACCCCGCATCCTCATCGTCACCGACGGCGTGTTCTCGATGGACGGCTACCTCGCCAATCTCCCCGCCATCTGCGACCTCGCCGACGAGCACAGCGCGCTGGTGATGGTGGATGACTCCCACGCCGTCGGCTTCATGGGCGTGCGCGGTCGCGGCACGCACGAGCATCACGACGTGATGGGCCGCATCGACATCCTCACTGGCACGCTCGGCAAGGCGCTCGGCGGCGCCAGCGGCGGCTACACCAGCGGCCGCACCGAAATCATCGAGACCCTCCGCCAGCGCTCGCGCCCCTACCTCTTCTCCAACACCGTCGCCCCCAGCATCGTCGCCGCCTCCATCAAGGCCATCGACTTGCTCAACGAATCCACCGAACTGCGCGATCGCCTTGAGGCGAACACAAAAAATTTTCGCGACCAAATGGCCGGCAGCGGCTTCGACATCCTCGAGGGCACGCATCCCATCATCCCCATCATGCTCGGCGACGCTGCGCTCGCCAGCCGCTTCGCCGACGCCATGCTCGAGAAAGGCGTTTACGTCATCGGCTTTTCCTTCCCCGTCGTGCCCAAGGGTAAGGCGAGGATTCGCACTCAAATCTCAGCTGCCCACACGCGGGAGGATTTGGACTTTGCCATCGCCAAGTTTGGCGAGGTGAAGGCGGAAATGAGAATTTGAATGAAGCTGTAAAAGAACAATCGCGCTTGATCAACCGCACCGGTAACATGCAACGAATCACCAGAGACCAAGCCCGTAAGTTCGCCTTTGACTGGCGTGACGAACCGCTTCTTCGTGTTCAACCCGGCGAGTCATTTGAAATCGAGACCTGGGATGCCGGATCCGGGTTCTTCAAAACACCGGGCGACGAGGCGATTCCGGCCAACCGTCCGGGCTTTGACCAATATCCGCCCCTGGCCAACCCGATCGGCGGACCCGTTTACATAGAGGGCGCCGAGCGCGGTGACGTGTTGCTGATCGACATCGAGGATATTGAGGTGGGTGATTACTCATGGGTGGCCATTGGTCCCCAGCGCGGTCCACTCGGTGAATCCACCCGCTGGCCCGAGCTCTCCGGCCGATACACAACCAAGATTTTTGAACATAGCCCCGGGCCAAGCGGCACAATGCGGGACGGCACGATGCAGTTTAACGACGAGATCGCCTGGCCAATCACGCCGTTCATTGGGACGATCGGCGTCGCCCCGGAACGCGAAGTGACCACCAGTATTGACGGCCAAGGCCCGTGGGGCGGCAATCTCGACATTCGCGATGTGGCCGTTGGCAACCGAATCCACCTCCCGGTTTTTCACGAGGGCGCCCTGTTTTATCTCGGCGATGTCCACGCCAGCCAGGGCGACAGCGAGTACACCGGCACCGCGGCGGAGACTTGCGCCACCGTCCGCGTACAGCTTGAGTTGGTGAAGCAAAAGCGCCTGCCGTTCATGCGCATCGAAAAGCCGGACAGCATCATCTCAGTGCATGCCGCGCGCCCGCTCGAGTTGGCAGTGGACACGGCGACGCAATATCTCATGGCCTGGCTGATCGACGAGCATAGCATGTCACCCACCGACGCCTACTGCCTCGCCAGCACCTGCCCGGATTTCCGTATCAACATTTATCAGATGGTCAACATGGGCAAACTGAGTTTTGTCGCCGGCGCCGAGGTGACAAAAAGCATCCTCCCATAAACTCGCCCTTCCCTGTCAGCAGCCTGACAGATTGTTCAATTTTTATTTGTGAGGTACTTCAGGAGCGTGATGGTTTCGCGCTGGGTAAGGGTGTTGAGGAGGCCGGGGGGCATCATCGACTGCTCGAGAACTTGGCGGGACTTGATGTCACTGGTCGGCACATTAAGCGTCTCGGTGAGAGTGCGAATGGTGAGCGTGTCGCCGGTTTCGTTGATGGCAGTGCCGGTGACGACGGCGTTGTTTTTACGGGTGACGACGTTCAGTTGGAACGCCTCGCCGACAACGGCGTTGGGATCGATGACACTCTCGAGAAAATAATCGAGGCCGTTGCGCCATGAGCCGGTGAGATCAGGGCCGATGGCGGTACCCTGACCGTTGAGTTGATGGCAGGTAGCGCACGCCTTGGTGAAAACAGCACGGCCGTCGTTGGCGTTGAAGGCCCACAGCGGCGCCTCGGTGTAGAGCTTGCGAAACGTGGCCATCGATTTCTTCGCCTCGGCACTGGTCACGCCGACTCTGCCCCAGATGCCGGTGAGCAGTTTAGTCGTCCGTGCATCGCCGAGGCTGTGCATTTGGCGAATATGGAGCGCCGTCAACTCGCCCTTGGCCAGGCGATCGTCGCGCACGGCCTGCAACAACGCACGCGCAAGGAGCGGTTGACTGGAGAGCACATTGAGCGCAGTGAACCGCTCGGCGTCGCGCAGCTTGGCCAAGCGGCTGATGAGCGCGACGGCGGCCTTGGCGTCGTTGAACCGGCCAAGCATCGGGATCGCGTCGGCGCGAAATTCCGGCTCGTCGATCAACGCGATGAGGGTGGCCACCGAGCCGGTGTCGCTGCGCGGCTTGAGCAGCTCAAAGGCAGACTTTCGCTTGGGCATCGGTGCGGTTTTGTCGGCGAGCAACTGCCAGTTCCGGGCAAGCACATCCGCGTCGCCAAAGATGCCGCCGAGTTGATCGAGCAATCCCTGCGTCTCCGCATCGCCATCCCGTCGGTGGCGGGCGGAGACCGCCTTCCAGCCGGCAGGCGGTGGCGCGGCGGTACGGTCATTCAGCGAGTGGGCAAGCAAACGCAATGCGCGCTTGGCCTCGGCGGCCTCGGCATGTTTCAAGTTCGCTACCAAGTGGTCGCGGCCGGCGTCGTGGCGGCCGAGGTACCAATGAACCGAGTCGGCCAACAGCGCGAGTTGCGTGCCCTTGGCCAGGCGCATGGCGCGCGCGGGGTCCGCAACCGCCGCCGGGGCGATGCCGAACCAAATCATGTTTGGCAGGCAGGTGTCGGCGTTGTCCTCGGCGTGCTTGGCCAAGGCCTCGGCGAGCGGCCAGCGCTCGGCATGGCTGCCCAGTCGCGGCAACGCACTGGCCAATGCAAGCCGCACCATCGGGGAGGAGGAGTCGCGCGCCAGTCGCACAAACAGCCCGGCACCCGACTCGGGTTGCTCGGTGAGCAGCGAGACGGCCCAGCTTCGCACGACGTCGCTTTCGTGCCGCAGCAAGTCTTCCGGCGTGCCGGCGCCTGTGGCGTGAAGTACCCACATCGCCCGGAGGACAATGCGCGGCTCACGATGCTGCAACAGTTTGCTCAAACGCGCGTTGGTGCCAGTGGCAAGGGTGCCGTTGGCGGCGCGTTCCTGCAGCAGGCGGCGGGCGGTGCGCACGTGCCAGTCGTTTTTGTGCAACTGCAGATCGACGAGTTGCGCGTCATCGAGTTTCTGCAAATCAACCTTCACCGGCTTGTACGTCGATGCCCAAGCCATACGGAAGATCCGGCCGTTGGAGCGGTTCCAGCGCTCGACGTGCGGGCTGTGGCAGTGCTGTTGGTCCACCCAGTCGATCATGTACACCGCGCCGTCCGGGCCGTAGTCGAGATCCACCCCCACGAAGTTCGTGTCGGCCACGGAAAGCTGATCCGTGCCGGCGTGGATAGTGTCGTAGC
>MPMB02102729.1_pt1 | contig 26380 bp, 26 predicted proteins | sample 1617371 | NCBI WGS metagenome assembly MPMB02 (sample SAMN05944808, study PRJNA350692) | marine metagenome | biome: marine; feature: ODZ; material: water; isolation source: 300 m water sample filtered on 0.2 um supor filter | place: Pacific Ocean | collected 2012-04-08 | depth 300m m
GTCCGCACCCTGTCAAGTGGCGTGCCCTTTTAAGAACGGTTGAAATCAGTAAAGGGCCTGATGGGTGTCCGCCGTCAGGTTCAGGGCCCGGGTGAATAGGGCGGGATCGTTGATCAGTTGGCGGGCGATCTTCGCTTCCAGGTCATTGCCGCGGGTTTGCGACGGACATGAATCGCGAAGCCGGGCACGAATGGATTCGTTCTGTAGGCCCGGCGTACGCCAAGCCACCAGCGTGTCTTGGGTTTTCGAGCGGTTATTCAGCACCCGTCTTATAATCTCCTTGGCCTTGTCCTGGGCGTTATCCTTGGCGTTGGAAGTGCAAATCGCCGGACGCACCCCCAAGCCATGAAAGGTGTATCCCGACGGCGCCACCAAGCGCGACCAAGTCAGGGTAATCTCGCCGTCATTGGGAAGCCGGAGCACGGTTTGCACGGATCCCTTGCCGAAAGACGAGGTGCCGATGACGACGGCGCGATCCCGATCCTGCAGCGCGGCGGCGACAATTTCGGCGGCCGACGCCGACTTTCCATCGACCAGAACCACAACCGGAAGCCCGTACGCCAAGTCACGGCCACCGGCCTCATAATAATGAATGCTGTCGGCATGGCGGCCCCGGGTGCTGATAATTTGACCCTGGGTCAACAGAAGATCGGAGACCTTGACCGATTGTTTCAACAACCCGCCGGGGTTGCCGCGCAGGTCCAGAACCAAGCCCTTCATGGAATCGCCGAGTGAGAGACGCGCCATTTCCAACTTCTCCGCCAGGGACCGGGCGGTGTCCTGGTTGAAGCTCTTGACCTTGATGATAACGATGCCATCCGTGATATTTTGGGTAATCGTGACCGGGAAGATGTGGGCGCGATTCATGGCGACGGTCAACGGTGCCGAGGTCCCCGGACGCATCAGGGTCAATTCAATTCGGGTGTACGTGGGGCCCCGCAGGATGTTGGAAATTTCCTTTCTATTCAGGCCTTTTAAGGGGACACCGTCGGCATGGGTGAGGCGGTCTCCCTTGGCCAGGCCGGCGCTTTCGGCGGGGGTGTCGGGCAAAATGTCGATCAGCAACGGAAGCTCGTCGGCGATCCGGTAGCGGATGCCGATGCCGCCGAAACCATCCCTCTTGCTACGGTTTTTCTTCGCTTCCTCGGCGCCGGCGTAGCGCGAGAAGATATCCAGATTGGACAGCACCCCATCGAAAACGGCCTCGTAGACGGCCTCCATGTCGGCGGTCTGCAATTCCGTCGAGGCTTGCCTGGCGGTAATGATGATGTCGGTGGTCAGGGCGGCCCAGCCGTTGACGTTATCGGACGGCGGCGCCGCCAAGCGGGTCACCTCACGGCCATCGGCCAATAACACCACCTTGCCGCCGGTGCTGGATACGGTCAGCCCGGGGTCGATGGCCCCGAGGCCGCGGATGCCTTCGATGGCGATGTCTCCGGCGGGTACCGGGTCGATATATTTTTCGGTGACGCCGCTGAACCCGGCGGCAAAAACCTCGGTCGCCTGGATCCGGGAAAAGACCGTCTTTCCGGCGGCGGGGGGATTGGTTAACGGCGCGCAGGCGGTGAGCAGCAAAATCGCCAACCCGCAAAAACCGGTCAACGAGGCCCGCCAATAACGGTGGTGAAGGTTCATGGCCGTGATCATCTACTAAATTTCAGGTCTCGTCAGCTATGGGTTTTCCAACAAGCCGAATGTCTATGAAACCAGTATACAACATCCGCCCCGGAGTCACCTTTTGGCTTTTTTATTCTTCCGCTTGCCCTTATCCCACTTGGCTTTCGCGGGCTTCCCCCTGGATTGACGCGGGGCACGAGAATCGTCCGAATCAGCCCCTGAATCGGCGAGCGCGAAGATCATGCCGCCGGAAACCGGGTTGGCTTCTCTCAAGGTAATCTCGATATTTTGGCCGAGCCGGTATTCACGGCCGCTTCGCCGGCCGCGCAGCGAATGACGGTCTTCGTCATGAACGAAATAATCGTCGCCCAGGGTGCGGATGGGGATCAGGCCGTCGGCGCCGGTCTCTTCCAGGGTCACGAACAACCCGAAGCGGGTGACACCGTTGATGCGGCCACCGAATCGGGCGCCGATACGTTGTTCCAGGTAGGCGGCGGTAAAACGGTCAATGGCGGAACGCTCGGCGCCGGCGGCGCGGCGTTCGGTTTCCGACAGGTGCTTGCCGGCCTCGGTCATGTCGCGGGGAAATTTGCCGAGGCCGCCTTGGCCGAGGCCGCCGGCATCAATCAGGGCGCGGTGCACCAACAAATCGGCATAACGGCGGATCGGCGAGGTGAAATGGCAATACCGCCGGAGCGCCAGGCCGAAATGGCCGAGGTTGCCGGGGCCGTATTCGGCCTGGGCTTGGGATCGGAGCACCATCAGGTTGACCATCGGCGCATGCGGCGTGTTTGCGGCCTTTTTGAGAATGGAATTAAAGCGTTTCGGTGAGGCGACACCGCCCTTGGCGAAATTGATGTTGATGCTGGCAAGCACCTCGCGCAGCGCGTCCAACTTCTCCGTCGAGGGTTCGTCGTGAACCCGATAGAGGAAATCCCGCCGCTTCTTTTCCAATGCTATGGCGGCGGCGACGTTGGCGGCGATCATGAATTCCTCGATCAACTTGTGCGAATCCAGGCGTTGGCGGTTGGCGATGGCCTCGACGCTGCCGTCCTTGGCCAGCCGGATCACCCGTTCCGGCATTTCCAGATCCAGGACGCCGCGCGCCTCCCGGTCCTTGAGCAACGCTTGATAAGCCCCATAAAGCGGGTTGATGACGGTTTTCAGCAACGGCTTGGTGATCTTGTCGGGACGGCCGTCCTGGGCCGCTTGAACCTGTTCGTAGGTCAGCCGCGCCTTTGACTTCATCAGTCCGCGCTTGAATTGGTGACGGATCAGTTTGCCCGCGGCGTCGATCCAAAGATGCACCGCCATGCAGGGCCTGTCCTCATGGGGGACCAGCGAACACCAGCCGTTGGACAACGCTTCCGGCAGCATCGGCACCACCCGGTCGGGGAAATACACCGAGTTGCCGCGCTCGTAAGCGCCCGTATCCAGCCCGTCGCCGGGGCGCACGTACCAGGACACATCGGCGATGGCGACCAACAGGTGCCATCCGCCTGGGTTTTTCCTGTCCCGGTCGGGTTCCGCCCACACCGCGTCATCGAAATCACGGGCATCGGCGCCGTCGATGGTGACCAGCGGGATGTCACGGAAATCATCACGGCCCTTGGCCGGCGCCGGACCCGCCGCTTCCGCCAATTTTAGGGCGTCGTCGCTGAACCGGGTCGGCAGGCCGTAATCGGCGATCGAGATCATCGAGGCGGTGGCGGCCCCGCCTCCAATTTTACCGTCTCCTCCTCCACCGGCGACACGCTCGACGATTTTGGCCCGGCGCAGTCCCAATTTCCGGCCCGCCACCGGCTCGGCGCGGACCAGGTCGCCGGGTTTGGCGTCCAGGGTGTCTGGGCCGTCGATGACGTATTCCCCTTTCGATCGCCGGTCCGTGGGGCTGAGACGGCCTTGACCGCCGACAATTCCGAAAATGCCGAGGACCTGGTCGGGCGCGGCGGCGATGGTGCGGATGACCCGGGCCTCATAGGCGCCGTCGCCGGTGGGACCGAGCCGCGCCAGCACGCGGTCGCCGGGGCCGGGCTGCGGCTGCCGGCGCGGGTCCAGGACCATATAAATCTTGGGCGGTGGGTCCTCGCTCTCCCAGGTAACGGGCCGGGCCATCATTTCGCCGTCCATATCGGGGCCGGTAACTTGAATCACCGTCACCGAGGCCAAGGTTCCCGGTTTTCGCACCCGCTTGCCCCGGTCTTTCTGGAGAGTTCCGGATTGCTGCATGTCGCGCAGCACCTTTTTCAAGGTCCTTTTTTGGCGTGCATTAAGCTTGAAGGCGCGCGCGATTTCGCGCTTGCCGACGCGCCCGGGGCTTTCTTCTACGAATTTCAGGATGTCTTCGTCGCTGGGGAAGGGGGCCGCCTTGGTGGGTTTCTTCGGCGCGGGTTTCTTCGGGGCGGTTTTCTTAGGCGTTTTTTTTCTAGGGGGTTTGGTCAAGGTTTCTATTCGTTTGCGGCTTCTGGCTGTGCCGGGGTGGCGGCCTTCTTTTTCGGTGCCGCTTTTTTGGCGCCCTTGCCGTTCTTCTTGGCTTTCGCTTCCAAAAGCTCAAGGGCTTGCTCGAAGGTGACGGTGTCGGGGTCGGTGCCTTTCGGCAACGTCGCCATCAGCTTGCCGTGCTGCACGAACGGCCCCCATCGGCCGACCTTCTGGACCACCGGCTTTTTGTCTTTCGGGTGGCTGCCCAATTCCTTGGGCGGCGCCTTCCTGGGCACGTCCGCCAACAGGTGAGACGCCCTGTTCAAACCGATGGTCAGGACGTCATCGCCTTCCTTCAGGGAAACATAGGTGCCGCCGACCTTGATAAACGGGCCGAACCGCCCGAAGCCGGCGGTAATCATATCGCCGGTTTGCTCATCGATGCCGACGTCACGGGGCAGGCTCAACAACCCCAGCGCGGTTTCCAGGTCAACATCCGCCGGGTTCGAGGCTTTCGGGATCGACGCCCGTTTCGGCTTGATCTTCTTCTTGGCCTTGCCGGTTTCCTCGCCCCGTTGCACATAGAATCCGTAAGGCCCCTTCCTGAGGCTGATGATGTCGCCGGTGTCCGGGTCCGGGCCCAGTTCTTTCGGGCCATTGGCGAGAAGCGCCTCGTCGCCGCCGTTGCCGTTGGTGACCTCCAACGGCCGGGTGAACTTGCATTCGGGATAATTATTGCAGCCGATGAAGGCGCCGAACTTGCCGAGTTTCAGGTTCAGTCGCCCGTCGTCACAGGACGGGCATTTGCGGGGATCGGAGCCATCTTCGCCGGGACGGAAGAAATGCGGACCCAGCAGCGCGTCCAGTTTGTCGAGGACTTCGGACACGCGCAGGTCCTTGGTCTCGCCGATGGCGTTGTTGAAGGCGTCCCAGAATTCATGCAGCACCGCTTTCCAGTCGATGCGGCCGCCGGAAATGTCATCCAGCTTGTCTTCCAGATCGGCGGTGAAATCGTATTCCACGTAACGATGGAAATAACTTTCCAGGAAGGCCGTCACCAGCCGCCCGCGATCGACGGGTTCGAAGCGACGCTTGTCCAGGGTGACGTAGTTGCGTTCCTGGAGCACCGAAATGATGCTGGCGTAGGTGGACGGGCGGCCGATGCCCAATTCTTCAAGCCGCTTGACCAGGCTGGCTTCGGTAAAGCGCGGCGGCGGCTGGGTGAAATGCTGGTCCGGGGTAACGCCCAGGCGGTCCAGCGACTGACCCTCATTCAGCGGCGGCAGTATCTTTTCGCCGTCTTTGTCGTCCTGGTCGTCCTTGCCTTCCCGGTAGAGCCTGTAGAAACCATCGAAGACCACGGTCGAGCCGGTCGCCCGGAAGATCACTTGGCCGTCCGGGCTGCCGATATCGGCGGCAACCTGGTCGAGCACCGCGGATTCCATCTGGCTGGCGACGGTGCGGTTCCAAATTAGCCGATAGAGGCTTTTCTGTTCGGGGTCCAGGTGCGCCTCGACGTCCTTGGGGCGGCGCATGACATCGGTGGGGCGGATCGCTTCGTGGGCTTCCTGGGCGTTCTTGGCCTTGCTTTTATAGGCCCGCGGGCTGCCCGGCACATAGTTGTCACCGTAATCCCGCCCGATCAGCGACCGGCTGGCGCCGATGGCGTCATTGGATATAAAGACGCCGTCGGTCCGCATATAGGTGATCAGGCCGACCGTTTCACCGCCCAGCGAGATGCCTTCGTACAGGCGTTGCGCCACCTGCATGGTGCGCTTGGCGGACATCCGCAGCTTGCGTGACGCCTCTTGCTGTAAGGTGGAAGTGGTAAACGGCGCCGCCGGGTGACGCCGGGCCTGTTTCTTCTCGACTTTGCTTACGGAAAAATCTTGGGCCAGGGCGGCATCGACGGCGGCGGTGGCGGCGACCTCGTTGCCTAAGTCCATCTTGCCCCGCTTGTCGCCGTTCAGGTGGGTCAACGCCGCGTTGACGATGTCGCCGGCGGGGGTCTTGAAATCGGCCTGGATGGACCAGTATTCCCGAGGCACGAAATTCTCGATATCGGTTTCGCGCTCGCAGATCAAGCGAAGCGCGACCGACTGCACCCGGCCGGCGGACTTGCTGCCCGGCAGCTTGCGCCACAATACCGGCGACAGGGTGAAACCGACCAGATAATCCAGTGCCCGGCGCGCCATATAGGCATCGATTAATTCGGTGTCCAGGTCACGGGGGTGCTTGAAGGCTTCCAGGATGGCGGACTTGGTGATCTCATTAAAGACGACGCGCTTGACGGTAACGTCATTCAACTTTTTTTGTTCGTCCAAAATTTGCCGCACGTGCCATGAAATGGCTTCGCCTTCGCGGTCCGGGTCCGTGGCCAGGTAAAGGTGATCGGCCCCCTTCAGCGCCTTGGAGATTTCGCCGAGATGCTTTTTCGCCCGGTCATCGATTTCCCAATCCATTTCGAAGTCGGCCTCGGGGCGCACGGAGCCGTTCTTGGACGGCAGATCGCGGACATGGCCATAGCTGGCCAGCACGGTGTAATCCGTACCCAGATATTTGTTGATGGTTTTAGCCTTGGCCGGGCTCTCGACAATGACAACGTTGGACATGGTTCTCCGTGGGGCTTTTTACTTTTGTATCAGCGAAACCTTGTTGCCCGGGTGACGTTCCAAACGACCCGCCAACTCCAATTCCAGGAGCACCCAGGACACGACGGGAGGGGAGCATTGGCAGTTACGAATGATTTCGTCAACTAAAGTCGGCGCTGGACTTAAACTTTTTTCGACCTCACCCCGCGCCGGGCCGAGTTCATCGGGCCTGGGCGGCTCCGGAGAAATTCCTTTATAATCAATATCTTTCATGTCATTTAAGGGCGTCCTATCGGTGTCATTCAGGGCCTGGAGGACGTCTTCGGCCGATTCTGTCAAAATTGCCCCTTGGCGGATAAGATGGTTGGTTCCGCGCGCCCGGGGGTCGACGGCGGCGCCGGGGACGGCAAAGACCTCGCGGTTTTGTTCCAACGCCATTCTGGCGGTGATTAATGACCCGGACCGGGGGCTGGCCTCGACGACGACAACGCCTCTCGATATTCCCGAAATCAGACGGTTGCGGCGCGGAAAATGGCGGGCCTGAGGCGGGGTTCCGGCGGCGACTTCTGAAATGATCGCGCCCTGGTCTTTGATCTTGTCATAGAGGCCGGCGTTTTCCTTCGGGTACACAACATCGATGCCGCCGCCTTGCACCGCCACCGTCCCGGTGGAGAGCGCGCCTCTGTGGGCGGCGGCGTCGATGCCTCGGGCCAATCCGGACACCACCAACAAGCCGCCCGCACCCAAATCCCGTGCGATCCGCTCGGAAAAATTCAGGCCGTTGGCAGACGCATTGCGGGCGCCGACGACGGCGATGGCTTTCTTGGCCAGCAAATGGCGGTTGCCGAGCACGCTGATCAACGGCGGCGCGTCTTCGATATGTGCCAACAGCGGCGGGTAGGCGGGCTCCCCCCTGGCGATGAGCTCGGCGCCGATGTTATCGAGGTTGTCGATCTCGCGTTCGGCGTCGGCCTTGGCCGAGACCTTTAGACGCTTCCCCCCGCCGCCTTGCCGCGCCAGTTCCGGCAGCGCCTTCAGCGCCGCCCCCGCCGTGCCGAAACGCTCCAACAGTTGGTAGAACGTGATCGGGCCGACATTGTCGGACCGGATCAGGCGCAGCCAGTCGAGCCGGTCGGCGGCGTTGAGCGTTTGGACGCGAGAATTGTTCATGGCCGGGCGCAACCTAAAAAGTTCATGTTCCGTTCTAATACAGGTCAAGGTTGCCGCGCAAGGGGAAAGACACGCTGCCTACTTCGTCCGTTTGAGCATATAGGCCGGGATCAGGGTGGCGACGAAGACCAGGCAGATGACCAAAAAGGCGTCTTGGTACCCGAAGGTCTGGGCCTGGGCGTGGATGACCGAACTCAGGTAATCGAAGGCGCCGGCCTGGCGCGCCGCTTCCGGCAGGCCTGATTCAGACAGCAATTGATCGACCTTGCCGATCATGTCCCGGGTCAGGCTGTTGGCCGAGGTCTGGGTCGCGGCCAGGGAGTCGGCGTGAAAAGCGGTGCGGTATTCCATCACCACCACCACGCAGTTGGTGCCGACGGCGCCGCCCAGCTGGCGGGTGAAATTATAGGCGCCGGCCGCCTTGTTGAGCCGGTCCGGCGGAATCCCCCGCATCGCCGCCGCCCCCATGTTCGGCATCACCAGGCCTAGGCCTAAGCGGCTGACGACGGCGAACACGGCGACCATCACGAACGGCGTGTTGACGTCGGCGCCGGACATCAGGTACGCGGCGAAGGCGAACATGGCGACGCCGGTCATGATCGGGAAATGCGGCGGCACGCGATCCGCCAGCTTGCCGGAAAATGGGATCATCATCATCAACAACACCCCCGCCGGCATCAGCACCATTCCCGCCTTGGTCGGGGTGAAGCCCTGGATGGTCTGGGCGAAAACGGGGATCGCATAGTTGGTGGCGAAATTGCCGGCGCCGAAGGCAAAGGCGATGACCATGGCGGCGGCGAAACGGGGATTGAGGAAAAAGATCAGGTCCAGCAACGGCGCCTTGGCGTGGGCCTGCCAATAAACAAAGGCGGTGGCGGCGATGAAGCCGATGGTGAACAGCCCCAAGATGCCGTCCGACCCCCAGCCCCAGCGGTTGCCATTGCCGATACCGGTCATCAGGCAGACCAGCCCGGTCCCCAGCAAGACGTACCCGGTCCAATCGAATGCCGGCAGCCGGCGCGAAAATTTCTTCGACGGCATGAACACCACGCCCATGGCGAAGGCGATAGCGACCAGCGGCAGCGGCACCAGGAAAATGTGCCGCCAGGTCATGGCGTCGATGGTCATGCCGCCGACCATGGGGCCCAGGCTCGGCGACAACGTCACCCCCATGCCGTAAAGCCCCATGGCGAAGCCCCGGCGTTCGGGCGGAAACACCGAAATAATCGTCGCCATCACCAGCGGCTGAATGATGCCGGCGGAAAACCCCTGCATGATGCGGCCGACGATCAGCATCTCGATGCTGAGGCTGACGGCGCAGACCACGGCGCCGACGGTGAACAGGATCAGGGTCAGGGTATAGGCCAGGCGTTGGCCGAAGGCCGCCACCATCCACGAGTTCAGCAACTGGCTGGCGACCATGGTGGCGATAAACGCCGTCGCCGCCCATTGCGCCATGTCCTGGCCGACGCCGTAAGCGCCCATGATCGACGGCACCGCGACGTTGACCATGGTTGCCGACAGCACCATGGTCATGGCGCCGATCATGCCGGCGAAGGCGACTAGCCAGCGATAGGCCGGGCCAAAGCGCTGGAACTGTTGCTCAAGGGTTACGGATGTCAATGTTGACTTCGACCATCATGCCCGGACGCAATAGGCCGTCTTTCTGTTGGATGGCGATGCGCACCGGCAGGCGTTGGGTGATTTTGGTGAAATTGCCGCTCGGGTTGGGCGACGGCAGCAAGGCAAATTCGCTGGTGGTAGCGTTGCCGATGCTCAACACCCGGCCTTCGAAGGCGATATCCGGATAGGCGTCGACCGCCAGCTCGACCCGTTGCCCGATTTTCAGTTTTCGGATCTGGGTTTCCTTGATATTGGCCTCGATCCAGATTTTCTCGGGATCATGAACCAGCGCCAATCGCTGGCCGGGGGTGACGTATTCCCCGACCTTGACGAAGGTCTTGTCGACGACGCCATCGACGGGGCTCTTGATGGTGCGGTCGGCGAAATCCAGTTTCTGGTGTTCCAACTTGGCGATCAACTCGGCCTTGCGGTGGGTGAGGATGGACAGTTCGCCGTCCAGGACCTCAAGCTGCGCCCGTTCGGCGGCGGCTTCCTTGAGCTTCGCCCGGGCCGCCTTCAAATCGGCGACGGCCATCCGGTTTTCACGATCGATCTGCTGATGGGCGGTTTCGGCCTGATCCAATTGACGGCGCGAGAAGACCTTGCGCTCGAACAGTGATTTCGCCCGCTGCAGTTCCCGTTTCGCCAGGTCCAATTGCGGCTGTAGCGATGATACCGACACCTGGGCGGCTTCCAGTTGTGAACGTTCCGAGGAATACAGGCTGGCGGTCTGCTCATCGACCAGCCTGCGTTCGGCGGCAAGCCGGATTCGTTCGGCATCGATGCCCAATATCTGCGCCTCCAGTTCGACGACCTGCAATTTCGATTCGCGGGAATCGATCGCCGCCAGGACGTCGCCGGCGGAAATCGTGCTGCCTTCGGTGACGCCTAAGGACGTCACCCAACCGGCGACGCGGCTGGAGACGATGATCAAATCGGCTTCGATGCGGGAGTCTTCCGTATAGACGTAATTGATCCGGTTGATGACCTCGCCGCCACCGAAATAAACCGCGGCGGCCAGGATGGATAGGATAACCGCCAGCCGCAAGGTCTTGCGCGGGGTGCCCTCGGAGGTGAAATCCGATTCCGCCGCCGCCGGTTCAATGGCATTAGCGTCGGCGGATTTCTTTTTTTTCTGATCGGCGCCGTCGGGCATGGGCGGTGGTCATCCTTGTCGGGCTGTATCGGCGTCAAACCGGTATGCCCTCAGGGGCCGCCCGGATTGTATACACTTTAACAGCAATTAGGCGCCGAGGAAATAATGGGAGAAATAAAGCCCGGTTTGGATGGCCCCTAACCGCGGATCTTAGGCTCTTCGCCGTTGAGCATTCTTTTGATATTGGCGTGGTGGCGGATGATCGACAGCAGCGCCAAGATGGCGGCGGCCAAGGCCACCGGTTTGTTGCCCATGCCATAGGCGTACACCGGTGATGCCGCCAGCGCCACCAAGGCGGCCAGCGACGATATCCTGAGCGTGCCGGCGACCAGCAGCCAGGTGGCGCAGGCGGCGACGCCCACCGGCCAAAAGGCGACCAACAAAATCCCTAAGGTCGTCGCTACCCCCTTGCCGCCCTTGAATTTCAACCACACCGGAAAATTATGGCCGAGGACGGCGGCGATGCCGGCGATCAGGCCGGAGCCGGACCCCCAACCAAGGCCCCATTCGCCGGCGACGAAGGCCAATGCCAACGCGCCCTTGCCGCCGTCCAGCACCAAGGTCGCCGCGGCGAGCGTCTTCGAGCCGGTGCGCAGCACGTTGGTGGCGCCGATGTTGCCGGATCCGATCTCGCGGACATCGCCCAAACCGGCAAGCCGCGTCAGCACCAATCCGAAGGGGATGGAGCCGATCAAGTAACCGATTCCGACGGCGGCCAGGAAAAATTGCCAGAGGCTGTCCATTATTTATCCGGTTCGAAAACGGTGCGGCCATCGACCACGGTCATCAGCACCCGGCCCTGCACCGGGCGGCCGTCGAAGGGGGAATTCTTGGCCTTGCCGCCAAGCGCGTCGGCGTCCACCTTCCAGCCTTGTTCCGGGTCGAACAGCACCAGATCGGCGGGGCGGCCCTTTGTTAACGCTCCGGCGTCCAGCCCCATCAGCGCGGCCGGGGCCGAGGTAATCAGCTTGAGGACATCCAGAAGCCCCATATGGCCGTTGTGGTGAAGTTCCAGCGATACCGCCAGCAAGGTACTCAACCCCATGCCGCCTGGCGCCGCTTGCTCAAAGGGCAGGCGTTTGGACTCCTCGTCTCGGGGCGTGTGATCGGACGCGATGGCGTCGATGGTGCCGTCGGCCAGACCATCGACGACGGCTTGGCGGTCGTCCTCGGCGCGCAACGGCGGCGATAACTTTGCGAAAGTGCGGTAATCGCCGACGGCGGCTTCGTTCAAGGCGAAATAGGGCGGCGCCGTGTCACAGGTCACATTGACGCCGCGGGCCTTGGCCCGGCGAATGGCATCGACGCTTTCGGCGGTCGAGACATGGGCGATATGCAACCGCCCGCCGGTCATCTCGGCAAGGCGGACATCGCGATCAATCAGGATGACCTCGGCCTCCGCCGGAATGCCGAACAGGCCCAGCCGGGTCGCCGTTTCGCCGGCGTTCATGACGCCGTCGGCGGCGAGGCTCGGTTCTTCCGGGTGTTGGACGATCATCAGCCCGAAGGTGGAGGCATAGCTCAACGCCCGGCGCATCACTTGCGTGTCGGCGACGGCCTTGATGCCGTCGGTAAAGGCGACCGCGCCGGTCGCCGCCAACAGTCCCAGTTCGGCCAGCTCCTGGCCTTGCAGTCCCTTGGTTACGGCGCCGTAGGGGTAGACCTTGACCAGCCCCAGTTTGCGGGCGCGCCGGGCGACGAATTCAACCACCGTCATGTCGTCGATGACGGGGTCGGTGTTGGGAAGGCAGACCGCCGATGTCACCCCGCCGGAAACCGCCGCCTCGGCGGTCGAAGCCAAATCACCGATTTCGATGCGCATGTCCACCAACCCCGGGCTTAAGCATTTTCCGCCGCAATCGACCACCTTGGCGCCCTTGGGCGCGGCTTTTTTGGTGGCCAGGCCGGGACCGACGTCGGCGATGATTTCGCCCTCGCTCAGCAGCCCGCCCTTGGTGTCCAATCCGGTCGCCGGGTCGAGCAGGCGGGCATTGATATAGGCAACCTTAGCCGATGAATTATCGTTGTTCGCCGCCATCAGCCATCCCCCTCGCTGGAACCCCCGCCGGAACCCAGGGCGAGAAGTTCCAGCACCGCCATGCGCACGGCGACGCCCATCTCGACTTGTTCGCGGATGACGCTGCGCCCGACATCGTCGGCGACATCGGTGTCGATCTCGACGCCCCGGTTCATCGGGCCGGGGTGCATGATCAAGGCGTCTTCCTTGGCGTGGCCAAGCTTTTCGTAATCGAGGCCGAAAAAGTGGAAGTATTCGCGGACGCTGGGCAGGAAGTTGCCGTTCATGCGTTCGCGCTGAAGGCGCAACATCATGACGATGTCGCAGTCTTTGACGCCTTCGTTCATGTCGTGGAAGACCTCTACCCCTAAGCGCTCGACCTCGGGCGGCAACAGGGTCTTGGGCGCGATCAGGCGGACCCGCGCGCCCATGGTATTGAGAAGGTGAATATTCGAGCGCGCGACGCGGGAATGCAGAATATCGCCGCAGATGGCGACCCGAAGGCCGCTGAGGCCGCCGCGGCGGCGCCGGATGGTGAGCGCGTCCAGCAACGCCTGGGTCGGGTGTTCGTGGCTGCCGTCGCCGCCGTTGATGACGGCGCAGTTGACCTTTTCCGACAGCAGCTTGACGGCGCCGGAATGCGGGTGGCGGACGACCAGAACATCCGGATGCATGGCGTTCAGGGTCATCGCCGTATCGATCAGGGTCTCGCCCTTTTTGACCGAGCTGGTATCGACCGACATATTGATGAGGTCGCCGCCGAGCCGCTTACCGGCCAGTTCGAACGAGGTTCGGGTGCGGGTCGAGTCTTCGAAAAACAGATTGATGATGGTGCGGCCGTGCAAAACCGGCGTGGTCTTGTCGGCGCGGCGGTTTTGTTCGACGTAGGCTTCGGAACAGTCCAGTAAAATGGATATTTCTTCCGGCGAGAGACCTTCAATGCCGAGCAGGTGACGATGTGGAAATTGGACCTTGTCCTTACCGTCTTGCTTCATAAGCCGGAAATATATGAACTTAATCCCTTCGGTGCAAGCATTGGCCTAATGCAAATGTAGAGATAGAGTGCCACGGCATGGAAGACTACCGAAAAACCCACGAACGCTTGGTCCGGGTGTTCGACAAGGAAATCGTTTTCATCATCGGCGCGACCCGGTGGGGGACGGCCTGGCTTCAGCAATGCCTGGATGCCCACCCGGAAATCTGCTGCAAGGGCGAAGGCCACTTCACCGATAGCCTATTCCCGGTGCTGGCGCGTGCCTTCGATGCCTACAACGCGCAATCCGACGTCGTCGGCAACCGCTTGCAGAACTCAGGTCTGCCGGGCAATGCGTCCGGGTTCACCGTCGATGACGTCCATCACCTGATGACCACCGCCATCGGTTTGATGTTCAGCCGCTGGGCCGGCGAAGGGATTGACGATGGCGGGGCGGTCAAGGTGATTGCCGAAAAGACGCCCGAACATATCATCTCGCTGGACAAGCTGGTCAAATCGGTGCCGTCCATGAAGGTTGTTCACGTTTATCGCGACGCCCGCGACGAAGCGGTGGCGGTGTGGGATTTCAACCAGGGAATCAGCCAGGGCGCGTTCCAGGAAAAATATCCCCGGTTCGGCGATTACGCCAAGGCCTTCGCCGCCAATTGGCGGCACAGCATTTCCACCACCCGGACCTTTGAGCGCGAACATCGGGGCCGGTGTTGCCATATCCGCGCCGAAGGCTTCCAAGGCGAAGTGGTGGCGTCGCTTCGCCCGCTGTTGAATTTCCTGGGCGTCGATGATGGCGAGGCCGTCATCAAGGACTGCGCCGATATCGCCTGGGAGGCGGTGCCCCTGGATGTCGACCCCGGCACCTGGAATAAAAAATTCGATGCCGATTGCCGGCAATTCTATCAGCGCGAATGCGGCGAGCTGCTGAAATTGCTGGGCTATGAGGCGTAAATGAAATCGCTGATCCTCTATATCGCCGCGGCGGCTGCCGAAATCGCCGGCTGCTTCGCCTTCTGGGCCTGGCTGAGGCTGGGCAAGAGCGCCCTTTGGGTGATTCCCGGCGTTGCCGCCCTGGTTCTGTTCGCTTTTCTGCTGACCAAGATCGACAGCCTGTTCGCCGGGCGCGCCTTCGCCGCCTACGGCGGTGTGTATATCGCCGCCTCGCTGGTGTGGCTGTGGGCGGTGGAAGGCGCCCGGCCCGACCGCTGGGACGCCATCGGGGCGGCGATCTGCCTGATCGGCGCCGCGGTGATCCTGTTCGGGCCCCGGCCCGCCTAGAGAGGGGGGTAGACCTTTTTATTTTCCCTGTCGCGGCTGGCGCCGCTCCGCGCCTCTTGTTACACCGCCGTCAGCATGATCACCACCGGCAGGGTGACGGCGGCGCCAAGGATGGTGGCGGTGACGATGCCGGCCATCAGGGTGCCGTCGCCGCCCATTTGCCGGGTCATCACGTAGGATCCCGCCGCCACCGGCAGGGCGCCAAACATCACCGCCACCGTCTGGGTGATGCCGGTGACATCGAAAACCAGGCATGCCGCATAGGTCAGTCCCGGCATCACCGCCAGCTTTAAGGCCGTTGCCAGGCCGACAACGCCCCGGCTTTTCCTGACCGCGCCGAAATCCAGTCCGGCGCCGACCGCCATCAATCCCAGCGGCAACGCCGCGCTGCCGGTGATCTCCAGCATCGGCCCGATCACCGGCGGCAGGCCAAGGCCGGTAAAATTGAGGACGATACCCAACAGACAGGCGACGATAATCGGATTCTTAAAAGACGCCGCCAGCGCCGCGCCCCAACCGGAAAGCATCGGGGTGGTGGTCTGCGGTTCGGTCTCGGACTCGATCCCGGAACCCGGCCCGGACCGGCGCAGCAGCGCGATGATGCTGATGAAATTGACCAGTGGAATGACGGCGATGATGGCCGCGGCGGCCAAGGTCAGGCCGACGTTTCCGAACAGGCCGTAGACGGCGGCCAGCCCGACATAGGTATTGGGCCGGATCGCGCCCTGCAGCAGCGACGGAAATCCAGGCCCGCCGATGCTTGAATTCCTGAACAGATTGGCTGCAATCATCAGGGCGCCGGCCATCACCAAGGTTGCGGCGATCATCGCCGCCCCCATGGGGATCGCCCGCAAGCCGGCGGTCTCGGCGCCGCCAATGGATGTCACCAGCAACGCCGGAAACAGGAAATAGAAGGTCAGGCGTTCGGCCGGTTCCCAGAACCCGTCATCGAAAATGCCGCGCGCCTTCAACAGGTAGCCGATGACGATCATCCCGAACACCGGGGCCAGGGCGTTGAGCGCCGAGCTCATCCGGGGCGCCTCATCTTAGTTCCTGTCCGGGCTTTCGCCCGATTTAGAAAAGTCAACCGGGGCCTCTTGCGCTATGAAATCCAGCGCCCCTTGCAGGATGTAGGCGGCGGCCATCTTGTCGACGACCTCGGCGCGGCGTTTGCGGGTCATGTCGGCCTCGTCGATGAGGACGCGTTGGACGGCGGCCGTCGACAGCCGTTCATCCCAAAAGGCGATCGGGATATCCATCTTCGTCAGCAGGTTGTCGGCGAACTGGCGCACCGATTGGCAGCTTGGTCCTTCGGTGCCGTCCATCTGCACCGGCAGCCCTAATACCAGACCGCCGATTCCCTCTTTATCGATGATTTCGTCCAGGCGTTCGGCATCGGCGGTGAATTTTGTCCGCCGGATGGTTTCCATAGGCGTCGCCAGCATGGCCAGAACGTCGGACAGCGCCAAGCCGATGGTCTTGGAGCCAATATCAAGCCCCAACAGGCGTTGACCGGGCTTGAGCAGGGCCAAGATCGCGTTGATTTCCGTAACCGCCACCCTGAAAGTCCTTTATTGATCGAACCAGTAAGCTCGCCACCTTAAAAGACAGTGGAGGCAAAGCGCCGCGTTGGCTATCATATCCCAAGCCTCTGTTATACCTAAATTACAGTTCGGGGGGGGCTTCGGCAGTTCTCAATGATTACGCCATGCAACCGAAACGACTCTCGGGTGGTTTACGCCATAATGGTTTGCGCCGCCGTTTTGCTCGGGTCTTTTGGCGCGGTCGCGGCTGAAAAAAAACAGCAGATTTTTCGGGGCGTCAAAATCAAACCCCTGGTCGGCACCTATATCGTCTTGAAGGACGTCAGAATTCGCTCCCTGCCGAAGACCAAATCCAAGAGGCTCGGCGTCTTCAAGACCGGCAAACATATCCAAGTGGTCGGCAGGGCCGCCTTCTCCTGGCTGGCGGTGCGCGAAAATGGCAAGGACGTCGGCTTTGTCTATGACCAGGTATTGCTGCCGCTGATCGACGGCACCTTGGAAAAAGAATTGACCGGCAAGGCGTCGGGCGGGCCGAATGGCGACGCTAAATGCGATTACATCATCAGCTTCGAAGGCAAAAGTGCTGTCGAGGGCCAGGTCTTCGAGATCGCCGATTACGATGTCTTGTGGGACTGCCGCTCAGGCTCCCGCAAGGTCAAATTCCGCACGCCGATGTTCATCACCGAGGCGCCCTATCTAATGGGGCCAAAACGGATTTTTCAAATCAACGTCGACATCCTTGACCTGGACGGCGGCTACGAGGAAATCTTTTCGACCACGGTCCTTTTCAACATGGATAAGGACCGCATCGTTTTTGACGGCGTCAGCATCCAAAAATACGGAAAAATCCCCAAAACCAAAGAGGCCAAGGCCACCTCCGTCGTGCAAGCCCTGACCGGGACCGTCGAAATGGCGATCCAGGCCTGGAACAAGGCCGCGTGGACCGATCTTATCAAAAACATGCCCAAGTATCCGGACCCCCTGCCGGCGATAAAAAAATCGGCGAAGCCCGTCGGGTCCGCCGGCCAATAGACGAGGGCGGCAATCGACCGCGTCTTGAAACCGGGGGTGCGCCGGGCTACCTTCGCGCCCGCAATTGGAGCCGCCGATGTCCCTGGATAAAAACGACGTCAAAAAAATCGCCTTCCTGGCCCGGATCCGGGTGCCGGACGACGCCCTGGAACCCTTGGCCGGTGAGCTGTCGAACATCATCGGCTGGGTTGAGCAGTTAAGCGAGGTCGAGACCGACGGGGTCGCGCCGATGACGTCGGTCGCCGATATGACCTGGCCGCGGCGCACAGATCAGGTCTCCGACGGCGATTGCGCCCAAGATGTTCTCGGCAATGCCCCCTCCCCGGAGGTTCCTTCCGGCGACGCGAACAAGGGCGGTTTTTACACCGTGCCCAAGGTGGTGGAATGAGCACGCTTGTCGATTTGACCATCACCGGCGCCGCCGAAGGCATGGCCAAGGGCGACTTTACCTCGGAAGAATTGACCATCGCCCACTTAGGCGCCATGGAAAACGCCGCCGACCTCAACGCCTTTATCACGCCGACGCCGGACATTGCCATGGAGCGGGCGAAACAATCCGATGCGCGGCGCGCCAATGGCGACGCTGAAGGCGCCATGGACGGCATCCCGATCGCGGTGAAGGATCTGTTTTGCACCGAAGGCATTTTGACGACGGCGGGATCGCACATCCTCGATGGTTTCAAGCCGCCTTACGAATCCACCGTCACCACAAATTTGCGGGACTCAGGCGCGGTCATGCTGGGCAAGACCAACCTGGATGAATTCGCCATGGGGTCCGCCAACGTCACCTCTTATTACGGGCCGGTGAAAAACCCGTGGAAGGGTAAAGACGGCCAGGGGAAAGATAAGGACCTGGTGCCGGGGGGATCGTCGGGGGGATCGGCGGCCGCCGTTGCGGCGCGCATTGCGCTCGGCGCCACCGGCACCGATACCGGCGGCTCGATTCGCCAACCGGCGTCGTTTTCCGGAATCGTCGGGCTAAAGCCCACCTATGGCCGTTGCTCGCGCTGGGGCATCGTCGCCTTCGCCTCAAGCCTCGATCAGGCCGGGCCGTTGACCCGTTCCGTCGCCGACGCCGCCCATATGCTCGGCGCCATGGCCGGGCACGACCCCAAGGATTCGACGTCGGCGCCGATGCCGGTTCCCGATTTCGCCGCCGGGCTCGATGCCGGGGTGAAAGGCTTGAAGGTGGGAATCCCCAAGGAATACACGCTCGACGGCATGCCGCCGGAGATCGAGGCGTTGTGGGCCCAGGGCATGGAATGGCTGAAAGACCTGGGCTGCGAATGCGCAGAGGTCTCCTTGCCGCATACCAAATACGCGCTGCCGGCTTATTATATCGTCGCGCCGGCGGAGGCGTCTTCCAACCTGGCGCGGTATGACGGGGTCCGCTACGGCCTCAGCCTCGACGGCGACAGCCTGGATGAGATGTATGAAGCGACCCGCGGCGAAGGTTTCGGCGACGAAGTCCGCCGCCGCGTGCTGATCGGCACCTATGTCCTGTCGGCGGGATATTACGACGCCTATTACATCAAGGCGCAACGGGTCCGCACCCTGATCGCCGACGACTTCCGCAAGGTCTTCGAGGACGTCGATGTGCTGTTGACGCCGACGGCGCCCAGCGCCGCCTTTGCCATCGGCGAAAAAATGGATGATCCGGTCGCCATGTACCTGAACGACGTCTTCACGGTGCCGGCGTCGATGGCGGGGCTGCCGGCAATCTCGGTGCCGGCGGGGTTGGACTCGGGCGGCCTGCCGCTGGGCTTGCATTTGATCGCCAAGCCGTTTGACGAGGAAACGCTGCTGCGCGCGGCGCAGTCCCTCGAAGATGCCGCCGGGTTTACAGCCCGACCGGGAGGCAGCCCATGAGTTACCTCATCGAGGGCAAAACCGGGGATTGGGAGGTCGTCATCGGGCTCGAAATTCATGCCCAGATTATTTCCCAATCGAAATTGTTCTCCGGCGCCGCCACCGCGTTCGGCGCCGGGCCGAACACGCAGGTGTCGCTGGTCGATGCGGCGATGCCGGGGATGTTGCCGGTGATCAATGAGGAATGCGTCCATCAAGCCGTCAAAACAGGCCTCGGGCTAAAGGCCAAGATCAACCTGCATTCGGTGTTCGAGCGCAAAAACTATTTCTATGCCGACTTGCCCCAGGGCTATCAGATTTCACAATACGCCGAACCGGTGGTCGGCGAAGGCACGGTGGTGCTGGACATGCCCGATGGGGGCTCACGGGAAATCGGCATCGAACGTCTGCACATGGAACAGGACGCCGGAAAATCCATGCACGACCAGGACCCGAAGCGGACCTTCGTCGACCTCAACCGTTCCGGCGTCGCCTTGATGGAGATCGTCTCGAAACCCGACTTGCGCACCCCCGAAGAGGCCGGCCTTTACCTGCGCAAGGTGCGCTCCATCGTGCGCTACCTGGGCACCTGCGACGGCAATATGGAAGAAGGCTCCATGCGCGCCGATGTCAATGTGTCGGTGCGACCGACCGGCGAGACGGAACTGCGCACCCGTACCGAGATCAAGAACCTCAATTCCGTGCGCTTCGTCATGCAGGCCATCGAGCATGAAGCCGAACGCCAGGTGCAGGCCTACGACAACGACGAAGAGGTGGTCCAGGAAACCCGGCTTTACGATTCCAACAAGGGCGAAACCCGGTCCATGCGGTCGAAGGAATTCGCCCACGATTACCGCTATTTCCCCGACCCGGACCTGTTGCCGGTGGTGCTGACGGAGGACGAGGTCGAGGCCATCCGCGCTGCCTTGCCCGAACTGCCCGATGAAACCAAACAACGCTTCATCGATGATTTCGGCCTCACGCCTTATGACGCCGGGGTGCTGGTGGCGGATAAGGAAACCGCGGCCTATTTCGAAGGCGCGGCGGTTGGCAATGACGCCAAAATCGCCGCCAACTGGGTTACCGGCAACCTGTTCGGGGCCTTGAACAAGGCCGGCAAGTCGATTACCGAAAGCCCGGTGTCGGCCGACGCCTTAGCTGAGCTTTTGGGGCTGATTGGTGACGGCACCATTTCCGGGCGGATCGCCAAGGACGTGTTCGAAGAGATGTTCGAAACCGGCAAGGCGGCCAAGGACATCGTCGCCGAAAAAGGCCTGGAACAGATCACCGATAGCGGCGCCATCGAAGCCGCCGTTGATCAGGTGATTGCCGACAACCCGGACCAGGTCGCCGATTTCCAGGGCGGCAACGAAAAAGCCATCGGCTGGTTCGTCGGCCAGATCATGAAAGCCACCGGCGGCAAGGCCAATCCGAAATTGGTCAATGAACTGCTGAGGGAGAAGCTGAAGGGGTAAGACCCTCGGCATGACCAATCATGGAATCGCTCATCATCCGCCCCTTCCTGCCTGAAGATCAGGATCGCGTCAGTGCCATCTTTATCGAGTGGAACCGCCATATCGCGCCGCCCGACAATACGGCCGCCTTCGATGACTACATCCAGAGGGTCCTGGATGAGGAAATCCTGCGGATTCCGGACTACTATCAGAACACCCCCGGCAGCGGATTCTGGGTCGTCGATTTATCCGGCGCGGTCGTCGGCATGGCCGGAATCGAACGCCTGAACGACACCGAAGCCGAAGTCCGGCGCATGTATGTGGATACCGATTACCGCCGCCGCGGCATCGGCGTCCGGCTGTTATCCCACCTCAAGGATTTCTGCATCGAGGAAGGCTACCGTTGCATCCTGCTGAGCACCTCGGAGGTGCAGGAGGCGGCCTTGGCGCTCTATAAGGCGCAAGGCTACCGGTTGGTTGGCGAAGAAGTGGCCGAGGAACAGACCAACCGCACCGTCGGCGGCGGCATCAAGAGGTTTCATTTCGAAAAGGAACTTCAGGCCGAGGAATACCACACGCCTGTTCACTCCTCACCGTAGTAGTTGATTTCAAGGGTGACGCCGTTGGGGTCTTCCAGGAAAATCTGGAACAGGTTCATGTTGGGGACCTTCTTTTCCCGGTAGGGCAGATTTTTCTTCTTCAACAGCGCTACAAGGGCTTCCGGGTCAACGGAATTGAAGGCGATGTGATCGACGGCGCCGGTGCCGTCCCCGGCGTTCGGATCCTTATCGCCCAAATATTCGATCAGACCATCGGGGCTGTCGGGGTCGATGCCGATCAGGTGGACCACCGGCTTGCCTTCCACATAGAGCCAATGGCCGCCGAATTTGAACGACGGCCGCTCGCCGTCATCCATGCCCAGGATATCGACATAAAAATCCCTGGTTTCTTTCAGCTTGATGGTGCGAATGGAGCAATGATGCAATTCCGTTAACGGCATAGAGGCCTCGGTATAATTAATATTGATGAGCGGCTAGCCTGTCGTGACCGCCGGTTTCCGTGCCGACAGACCGGCATAGGCAAACGCCGACAACGCAATCACCACGGCGAAGCCGGTCAATAGGAAATACATGGGTTTCAGGCCGTACTCAGGATGATAAAGCCAGCCAACCATCGGCACCACCGATGCACTGGCGGCAAAGCCTAAAACATAGCGCGCGGCAAAGGCGCGGGCGCGAAACTGATCGGGCACGGTGCGGGCGACAATCAGGTCGTTGACGATGACCTGCCCATAGACCGCCGACAGGACCAGCACCGCCATCATCAGGGCCGCTTGTCCGTCTAAATAAGCAACGCCCAAAAAACCAAGCGACTGACCCAGGGCAAGCGTCACGAATACGGCGCCAACGGTGAAATGATCGATCAGCCGGCCGACGATCACCTGGGTCAACGCGCCGGTCATGTAAATGCCGGTCGCGACCAGGCCGGCGTAGGTCGGGGTCAAGGCAAGGTCGGGAATTTCCTCAATCACCAATTTCGGCAGAATAATGGTGGCGCCATTGAAGGTGAAGCCGCCGGCGACGACGGTAATGCTGAGAATCAGCGCGACCAGGCGAATATCCATGACCTGTTTGTCGGCGGCGGCTTTTTTCTTGGCCGGTGCGGCGGCGCCCGCATCCGCCGGAACCAGAAGATGATAGCTAATGCCGATCAGGAAAAAGATCGCGCCGGGCACCATGAACGCCACCCGCCAGCCGAATTGTTCTGAAATGGCGGCGGTCGTGATGGCGGCGAAGGCTACCCCTAAGTTGCCATAGACGCCGTTCCAGGCGATCACCCGGCCGCTCGTCCCGGCGACTGAAACCAGCATCGCCATGCCGACGGGATGATAGATGGCGCCGAAGCAACCGACCGCGCCCAGCGCCACGATCAGCCATAGCGACGATGTCGCCAGTCCGGCCCCAAACAATGCCGCGCCGATGCCGATAAAAAAGACCGCCATCATATGACGGCGGCTCCATTTGTCGCCGAGCCAGCCGGCCGGCAACGACAGCACGCCGAAGGCCAGGAAACTTCCGGTGGCGATGAGAATCCGGTCGCCATAATCGGCGCCGAATTCGCCGCCCATGACCAGGACCGCCGTCGGAAAAATCAGCAAGGCGAAGTGATCGACAAAATGAGCGATATTGATAAACAGGGTGGCGCGCGTTGAACTTTGCATTTCGCACCTTACCACCGTTTCAAGCCGCCTTGAAACCGCCGATCAAGGCCGGAAAAGGCCGGTCGAAAACGAAAAGCCTCTAATGGACGGTGTAGGGAGTTGGATCAATGAAGTCGGCGACGATCTTGATGAAGTCCGAAATGGCGATGGGCTTGGCCAGAAAATCGTCGAACCCATGGCGAAGTTATTCATCCTTTTTACTGTCGTCGGTGAGCGCGGTCACGGCGACGACCGGAATATCCTGCAAAAATTCATCGTTTTTCAGTTGCTTGATGACATCGAACCCTGAGGTGAATGGGAGCCGGATATCCAGAATAATCAAATCCGGGTGCGTTTCGCGGGCGAGGTCCATGGCAATATCCCCGTCGTGGGCCTTTAGCGTTGTGTAGCCGAGGTTTTCCAGAACGTCGTTGAACAGTTTCATGTTAAGAACATCGTCTTCAATGATCATAACTGTTTTTTTGGCCATTGGATTTTCCCGAAAAAAAGTGCTGATGACAGGGACACCATTTCTAGGCTAGTCCTGTGAAAGCCGTATAAAGTGGATGTGAACAGGATGTAACTGCGTGTGAATAACTGAAAAGGAACCGTCTACATGACCGACACCATTGCCGTCCTTATGCCCGGCGACATGGGCCACGCCACCGGCGCGGTTCTGAACCGGCATGGCCACGACGTCATCACCTGCCTGGAAGGGCGCAGCGACCAAACCAAGGATTTGGCCGCGAGCGCGGGCTTTCGTGATGTCGGCAGCCTGGATGCCGTCGTCGGCGAGGCCGCCTTGATCCTGTCCATTCTGCCGCCGGCGGAGGCCTTGGGCCAAGCCACCGTTGTCGCCCAGGCCATGGACCGGACCGGGGCCAAGCCGGTCTATGTGGATTGCAACGCCGTTTCGCCGATGACGACCAGGGATATTGCCACCGTCATCGAGGCCGCCGGCGCCCCTTACATCGACGCCGGCATCATCGGCGCCGCGCCCGGTCACGGGTCCGGCCCGCGTTTTTATGTCTCCGGTGCCGATACCGGGCCGATGCAAGCGCTGGACGGGAAGGGGTTTGTGGTCAAGGCCATCGGTTCGGAACCGGGCCCGGCGTCGGGCCTAAAAATGTGCTACGCCGGGCTGACCAAGGGCACCTTTACTCTGCACACCGCCGTCCTGCTGGCCGCCGAAGCGCAAGGGTTGACGGCGGAACTGCGCGAAGAGTTTGAGTACAGCCAAGGCCCCACCTATGCCGCCATGGAGGCCCGAATCCCCAGAATCCCCGCCGATTCCGGACGCTGGATCGGTGAGATGGAGGAAATTGCCAAGACCTTCACCGAGCACGGGGTGACGCCGGGATTTCACGAGGGGGCGGCGGCAATTTTCAAGATTCTTGCGCAAACCCCATTCGCGTCCGAAACCCGGGCAACCCTCGACACCAATAGAACCCTGGATGAAACGGTGCGCGAGGCCGCCCGCTATCTGGAAAAACCGTAGCGCGTTTTCCGGCCCGGTTTATTCCCCCGGTTTATTCCTTAGGCGGAGGGGGTGGTGGCGTGATGATCTTGGCCTCATGTTCGCGGCGTTCCGGTCCGTCAGCAGAAGCCTTCTTGCCGCGGCGGCGGTCGGGGCCGGCAAATTGCTCGGCCTCAACGAAGCCGCGCGGGTCTTCCAAGACGTGGCGGATGCGTTTTTCCAACGCCGCCGCCGAAATAGGTTTGGCCATGAATTCGTTGACGCCGGTGTCACGGGCGCCGGTGATTGCGTCCATGTCGGCGTAGGCGGTCACCATGATGATGGGAACCAGGCGATGGGGATTATCGGGATCGGTTCGAACCTGATGGACGAATTCCAGGCCGTCCATGGGCTCCATCTTCAAATCGCAGAGCACCAGATTGGGAGAGAATTCCGCCATGACCTCCAAACCCGTCTGGCCGTCCTTGGCCTCGCCGACTGAGGTGGTCCCACATAGTTGGACAGTTTGGCAGCCAAGTTAAGGTGTATTCCGGTTGCTGATCATGCTGTCTGAATCCTGTTTATCATATTTTGTTTCTGTTGTTGAGCCTGTGGGGATGTGGGCAAGGCGGGAGCCTTGTCCATCATATCCATGGGCTGTCCGATCCCGTAGGCCTCCGCCGGCGTCCGACCATCAAACGACGAATGGGGTCGCTCGGTGTTGTAGAAGTCGATCCACTCCGCGATCACCCGTTCGGTCTTGAAGCCATCCGTCAACTCGTGCAGGTAGACGGCCTCGTATTTAAGCGAGCGCCACAGGCGTTCGATAAAAATATTGTCCATGCACCGGCCCCGCCCGTCCATGGAGATCGTGACCTCTGCATCCTTGAGAACGCCGGTGAAGTCGAAGCTGGTGAACTGGCTTCCCTGATCGGTATTGAAGATTCCCGGCTTGCCGTATCGGGCCAGCGCCTCGTTCAGGGCCTCGACGCAGAAGGAGGCATCCATGGTGTTCGATAGCCGCCATGCAAGGACGTGGCGGGTTGCCCAGTCCATGATCGCCACCAGATAAAGAAAGCCGCGCTGAACAGGGATATAGGTGATGTCGGCGCACCAGACATGATTGGGCCGCTCGATCACAAGTTTCCTCAGAAGATAGGGATAAATCCGATGCGCCGGATGGGGGTCGCTGGTTCTCGGCGCTTGATAGATCGCCTCCAGCCCCATCAAGCGCATCAACCTGCGAACCCGATGACGGCCGATGCGGATGCCTTCGCGCTGCAACTGGCGCACCATCTGACGGCTACCGTAAAACGGATACTTGAGAAACAGCTCGTCGATGCGCCGCATCAGCGCCAGGTTCTCCGCGCTCTCGCCCTTCGGCGTGTAATAGAACGATGATCGACTGATCGAAAGAACTTGGCACTGTCGGCTCAAGCTGAGGCCGGGGATATCGCGTCGGACCATTGCCTTGCGCTCCCCCCGGCTCATCGCTTGAGCCCTTTGGCCAAAAAATCCCGTTCCACCGTCAACTGGCCGATCTTGGCGTGCAGATCGTGGACCTCGGATTCACGATCCCGGCGGGCGTGCTCCGCGCCGTTCGAGAATACATCACCAAGCCCATCCATCGCCTGGCGCTTCCAGGTACTCACCTGGTTCGGGTGCACCTTGTGTCTGGCCGCTATCTCCTGGATCGTCCTGTCGCCACGCAGCGCCTTAAGCGCGACCGTGGCCTTGAAATTCGGCGTAAACCGGCGTCGTGTCGTCATGTTCGTATTCCTCCATTAAATGGTGGAATACACCTTAAACAACTGTCCGATTTTCTGGGACCACCTCAGTCCTTAGGGGGCCAAAATAGAAAAAAACCAGATTGGATGACCCAGGAAGATCGCGGTGTTAACATAAAGGTAGGTTTTTGGTTCGACAATCATCTTGTTTTGCACCGATTATTAAGGTGGCAAGGGGGCTGAAAATCGGGTTGCAGTTTA
>MPMB02145968.1_pt1 | contig 26249 bp, 14 predicted proteins | sample 1617371 | NCBI WGS metagenome assembly MPMB02 (sample SAMN05944808, study PRJNA350692) | marine metagenome | biome: marine; feature: ODZ; material: water; isolation source: 300 m water sample filtered on 0.2 um supor filter | place: Pacific Ocean | collected 2012-04-08 | depth 300m m
CGCGAAGGTCCGGCCCGCTTCAAACTCACCGAACGACTCCAGGGCGCCATCCGGCCATAGCACCCTGACCGCGCGCACGCTGGCGGCCGATCCCAGACCGAAGTGAACCCTCGGGTCATGGGATGCCAAGTAGCTGCCGGCGGCCTGCACTGTCTTGTGGTGCTCTTCGGAGCCGATACGAGCGGACGCTCTGGCACCCAGTGCATGGCGGCCGCTTTCGGTCACCACGCGGAACCGCACCCATGCGCCGCGCATCGGCACTCGGTTCATGAGCAGATGCGCAGGGCCATCGCGGTTCACCACCAGCAGGTCCAGGCCCCCATCGTCATCCACATCGCCGACGGCCAGTGCCCGGCTGGTATACACCATGGGCCCATTCACGCCTCCGGGGGGCTGGACCGGGTCGAACCGCACCCAACCCGCACCGTCATCAAGACCACGGAACAGGCTGTTGGGCTCAGCGAAGGCATCCGGCGCCGCCCCCGGATCCCCGTCGACCTTGCCATTGGCCTCGTACAGATCGAGTCGACCGTCGTTGTCGAAGTCTGCGAGTGCCACGCCGAAGCGCGTGCGTTGTCGGCTCGGTACAGCGATGCCGGCCCGGGCGGTGACATCAATGAAGTAACCTCCCTCGTTCCGATAGAAGGAATCAGTCTCGGTATTCAGATTCACCACCAGCAGGTCCGCATCGCCATCGTTGTCCACGTCTGCCGCGGCCACGCCCATGCCTGCCTTGGCCATGCCGTGATCATCCACCGCGCACCCCCAGGCCTCGGCCTCATCTTCGAATCGCAGGCCACCCTGGTTGATCCAGAGCTGATCCACAAGTCGATCATTGGCCACGAACAGGTCGAGCCGCCCATCGTCGTTGAAGTCCTCGGCCAAGGTGCCCAGACCATTGCCGAAGCCCCGGTTCATGCCCGCCTCGCTGGTGACATCGGTGAAGGTGCCGTCGCCGTCGTTGCGATAAAGGCGATCCATGCCCGGCGTCTTGTAGGTCGTTGGTGCGCAGTAGGCCGGGGCGCCCCGGTAGAAGCACTCCTTTTCGATCGCGAAGGTCCAGTTCAAATAGTTGACGACGAACAGGTCGAGGTCACCATCCCGGTCCAGGTCGGCAAAAGCAGCGGCTGTGCTCCAACCGGGGTCACCGACACCCGCCACGGCGGTCTGATCTTCGAAGCGTCCCGTACCATCGTTGCGCAGCAGCACATTGGGTCCGAGGTTTGTCACGTACAGATCGATGTCGCCATCGTTGTCGTAGTCGCCTGCGGTAACACCCATGCCATAGCCCCGGTTGCTGACCTGACCCATGTCTTTCTCCGCATCGAAATGGCCGTCACCGCGGTTAATGTAGAGACGATTCCCAAGTGCGTTGGGACCTGGTTCTGCTGCCAGATTCCAGCCGCTCTGCACCAGATAGGCATCCAGGTCACCGTCACCGTCCACATCCGCCAGTGCCGCACCGCCGCCCAGTATTTCGGGCATCAGTATTCCCCGGGTGAATCCAGACTCATAGCGGAAGTCGATACCCCTTCTCATCGCCTCCTCCACGAACCAGGCATCGATCTCTGGGCTTGCATCCGTGTCTGGAGATGGCTCAGTGCACCCTGACAGGACGAGCAAGAATCCCAGCAAAATCCCCCATAATGCATGGCCACGCCCGTTAGCCCCGGTCACTTTGCCTGTCCTTCGAGGTATTGTAGTCTGCGCCGGGCAGCCACCATATCCTCGGTCTCGGCACCCATCTGCTGTGCTTGCTCAAGGGCACGCCGGGCGTCGTCGAACCGACCAACTTCCGCAAGACTGCGACCCAGAAACAGGTGAGTTCGCGCCACAGCGGGGTCCAGCCTGAGTGCCTGCTCGAAGCGTTCGATGGCCAACGGCCATCGCTCCAGAGCGCCCGCCAGCAATCCGCCATAGAACAGCACGCCGGGATCGGCGCCATAACGGGACGCCGCGTCGGTAGCGGCCAGCGCCTCCTCTAACCGCTCGCCGCGACTCAGTAAGCTGATCTTGCGCTGGCGGGCCGCCTGGAGTCCCGGATGCAGCTCGAGGGCCCGGTTCAGGTGCTGCAGGGCAAGCTGATCCTCACCCCTGTTCTCGTAGTGAACAGCTATGTTGTAGTGCAACAGATGGAAATCTGGATGGACCTCGAGCCCCCGCCTCAGTGTCTCAAAAGCATCGTCGCTACGCCCCGCCAAACTGTAGGCAATACTCAGCTTGTTGAGCAGACGGCGGTCGTTCGGCTTTGTCTCCCGCAGGGGTTCGAGCATCTCCAGTGCCGCCTGGGACTTCTGCTGGTCGATGAGACGCTCGATGATCAACATCCTGCCACTAAACCCCCGGATGTAATCCTGTTTCGCGATCAGGTATTTGTCCGGCCAGGTCAGGGAACTGGCATCTTCACCCACCTCAATGCGGCGCATGTCCTCGATCCGTCCCACACGCCGGTAGGCATTCGCCAGCAGCCGCATGATAGCAGGATGCCGATAGTCGGCAGCGGCCGCCTCCAGCCGCACTACGGCGTCGTCGGACCGGCCCTGCCGCATCAACGTCCTGGCGATACCTGCCGAGGCCACTGCAGTGATGATCGGATCCGCTGCTGGCCCCACCCGGCCGTAGGCTTCGGCGGCTTCCTCGTGGCGATCCAGGTCCAGTAACCAGGTGCCACGCCACAACCAGGCAGATGCGTACCCCGGATCGATGGCGATGGCCCGGTCCACTGAAGCCAGCCCCTCCTCGTACCTGCTGAGCTGCGCAAGGGCTATCGCGCGGAAATACGGCCACCTGAAATCCTTGGGGTCGAGGGCCTCGGCCTGCGCATAGGTGACCTCGGCGGGTGTATGGAATCCGTTCGCGTCGTACCCCATGCCCAAGCGCCCGCGCACCAAGCCGGATTCGTGGCTGGCCCTGGCGTCGGCGATCAGCTCGTCGAGAAACTCGACCAGTTCAGGCTCCGCGGCATCGAGTCCGGCCACCACAGGGTCGCCGACCCGGTCGCCGCCACTGCAACCCACCAGGATCCATGCCAGCACCAGCAGCCAGCGCGGTGCTTTGCCCGGGCACGCGAGGCGTAAGGGGTAAGGTACCCGGCTACCCATAGGCGCTACTCGCTCCGCCCGACTGTGCGAGGCGTAAACGCCGCTGGCGGATCCGGCCGGGGTCCGCCATTCCCATATACCCTACTGGCGAAGGTGTTCTCACTACCTGATTGACCTCAGTGCTCCTCTTTATCGCGACTGCATGGTAACAGGCCCAGCAGGATCAACAAACAGACGGCCGCTGAACACGCAAGTCGCATTCAGATATTCAGATATAGTGATTCGCGTGACCTTCAGAAACTGGCGCCTTCTGCCCACTCAGGTTGCTGACCAGGACCATCGATGGGTGTTGAGGTCATTGGTGACGGAATGCCGTCGGCATTGACGGCAACGCCGGCAAAGCAACCCATGGTCCCAAAGCCGGCGGTTGTCCTCTTGTGCTGGCCGTAGCCAGAGCGTTCCTTGTCAGGCCGAGGGTGGTGCTGGACGAGGCAACGTCCACGTTGATCAACAGAGCAAGTCCGGGATCGAGGGCGCCCTTCACAATCTGTTGGGTGGACACACGGCAATCGTTATCGCTCCTCGGCTGGAACGATTTGGGCGAATTCCAGTGCCCGAGGATTTGACGAGCCTTGAAGTGGCCCACAACTACCGGCATCGCAAGGCTACAAGTAACTATTGCTGCCTACAGCGAACTTCGTTCCCAGCGTTTTGCCGCCGAAAGCCCATCTCATCTCTTCCCCGATCACATGCTGCAGGGACGATTCAGGCGAATATCAGCGGGGCTCTCCGGACCCTCCTCCGGGCCCTCCTCCGGGCGCTGATCCCCCTCCGTATTGTTCAAATTCCTGCATCGTAGCTCGAAACGCGTCTTCCAGTTCGTCACGGATCGGCCGGCCATTCGGGTCGGTGAGCTCACATCTCACCTGCCGAATCTTGGATCCACGTTTGTTGACGCGCTTACACTTGATATCGTTCGCGTCGGTACCGTAATTCGCCACAAAACTGTCTACCAGTTTCTGGTATCCAGGGACGTGCTCCTGAGGGATCTTTCGCCAGATATCGTTGAAATACTTCTCGATGGGTCTTTCCGTTAGACCGTCGGCAGCAACACCCAACCAGCCTATGGCATACCGGGTGTCCTTTTTCGTGTTTCCCAGACCGCTGAGATGCATGAATCCGAGTTGTGCCTGGGGTCGCTTGAAACCGTGCTTGGCAGCAGTCATCAAGTGCGGATATGCCTCCTGGTATTTTTTCTCTGAGTAGAGCTGCAGACCCAATCGCCGCGCCTCGTAGATTTGGTCGGGGGAGAGTGTTTGATCCTCTGGGGCGGACTCGGCAGCCCTATCCGGTGATTCATCGGAGCGCTCTGCACCAGGTTCTGCGGCAATTGATGTGGTAGCCCACACTGCCATTGAGGCGGCTAGCATGAATCGAGCCAACATGGATTTAGTCATTTGGGACAGCCTCGTCAAAACAGGTGATAGTGGTTATGATTAATATTCAGGCATAGCATGCAGTTGCGGCTCAGCAGGATCAAGCCCGTCCCCGGGAAAGCTGAGGCCCACCAAGCAGTCATGCAATACACTAGTAGGACTCAACTATAGGCGCCAGTAAGACTCAACTATAGGCGTCGCGTTCTGATCGCCGCTCACTGTCAGGACTGTGCCATTCGTACAGGTGGATAATACATGGGATTGACAGGCTGAGTAAACCCCACGGGTGGCAGCCACGGCGAATCTGCGCTGACGGTACACGTGTCCGGCGCAGATTGGGGTTGCGTATTTTGAGGCAGTCAAAGACGGCGCATGTGTTGAGCAGGAGTTTTTTCATCTTCTCTGGGATGGTCTCAGTTCCGCTGTTGTTTGTCGGCAGTCCCATCACGGAGCCTCGCAGTCGAGTGGCGGCGACATTGCCCATCGACCGGAAACGTGGTCTATTAGGTTGTGTTAAGCTCGCGCAGCTTGCTGTGGGCAAGCGGCGAGCTCCCATTACGGCTACTGCGGCACAGGAGGAGTATCGCATTGTCCAACGTCTGTATGTGCGGTTTGGTGCGTGCGCTTGCCGGCGGCTGGCTCTGCCAGGGAACGCGCACGTCCAAGCCCTGGCGCAGGCGTTCTTTGACCGTTGCAATGACGGTATGGGTACTCGCTGGCTGTCTGCAGGATCCGCAAGACACTACACCGGGGATGAGTGAACCCGTGACACCGGGGACCAGAGAACCCGTGACTGGCCGGCTCGCGATCGACGGGCCTCGGTCAGTGATGGCTGAGACGCCCGCCACGGTGGATGCACCTTTGGCAGTGCTGCTCGAAGACGAGGATCCCCATCTGGCGCGGCTGCTGGATCAGCTGCTGACTGCTGCCCGGAGCGATCCGCGATCCGGCGAATCCCGGGGACGGCTGGCCATGGCGTACGAGGTCAACGGCTTTACCGATGCCGCATTGGTGACCTATGCACAGGCTACAGTGCTGGACTCGACAGAATCCAAATGGCCGTATCTGCGCGCCATGTTGCTCTGGGAGATGGGCGATCACGAGTCTGCCTTGGACAGCCTTGATACGTCCGTCGCCATCGACGCTGCGTATATCCCCTCATGGCTGTGGCGTGGAGCCTGGTTGCTGGAGCGGGGCGACTACGAGAATGCTGCCGTGGCTTTCAATCGTGCCGCCAAGCTGGGTGGTGGCGCGGCGGCCACAGTCGGCCTGGCACGTACGCGTCTGCACCAGAAACGGCACGACGAGGTCGTGGCGTTGCTCGAGCCCGCCGTTGCCGAGATTCCTCATCCCTACATTCATCGGCTTCTGGGAAGGGCTTACCAGGCGCTGGGCCGATCGGAAGAGGCACGCATCGCCCTGGCCCGGGGACGGAGGGGGCCGCAGGACAGAACCTGGCAGTGGCCCGATCTGCGCAGGGCGACGTTGGATCTGTACATCGGCGGCTTCACCGGCCGTTTGACGCGTGCCGAGAACCTGCTGTCCATCGGGGCAGGGCGGGAAGCCTTGAGCATCCTGGAGAAATTGTACGAAGATCGGCCGAACCACCCAGCCCTGCTCACTAGTCTCGGCCACGCCTACGCACAGGTCGGTCGTCTGGAACGCGCCCGATCGGTGCTGCAACACGGGATTGACGCGAGTCCCGACGGCTACTATCTGCACCGCCTCATTTCGGCCATCCACCATCAACTTGGGGATACCAGCCGTGCCCTGCGTCACATGCGCCGCGCCCAGGAGCTTATCCAGGAACGAGGGAGCGACCACGAGTGGATCGGCACTTTGCTTATGGACCTGGGCCGGCATGATGAGGCGCTGGCGTCACTGGACCGGGCCTTGAGTCATGGCGTGCGGAACCCGGAAAATGTGCTCTACATGGCCGGTATGATCGAGATGGGCCGGGAACGATGGAGCAAGGCAGCCGAGCGTTTCCGGCAGGCCGTCCGAATCAACGAGACCCTTACCCCGGCTCAGGTCCAGCTTGCGCACTGTCTCGGTGAATTGGGCCGGTACCGTGAGGCAGAAGCGGCCTTGCGCTGGGCGGAGGAGCTCGCCGATCAGCCGAGGGAGGTGAGCGCCGCGCGTCGGCGTCTCGCAGAGCTGCAGGAGCAATCCAGTGCGAGGTCCCGGTGAGGGGCGAGGACAGAATCGTTGACTGCAATCCACGGACGTGGCGCGCTGCACACCTGTGGCTGATCCTCATGCTTGTCCTTTGGAGTTGCTCCGGGCGTGACGAGGATCCGAAGCCGGACGACTCCCATTGGTTCGAGGAGGTCGCTGCCGCCAGGGGTATCGACTTCCGCCATGAATCAGGCGCAGAGGGCACGTACCTGATGCCGGAGATCGTGGGGGGTGGAGCCGCACTAGTCGACATTGACGGAGACGGTGATCTCGATGTCTATATGGTGCAAGGAGGTAGCCTGGCGGACCGCAGTGGGTCGATCCCGGGCAATCGACTGTATCTCAACCGGGGCGACGGTCACTTTGACCCTGCAGAGGCCCCCGGTGACCAAGGGTATGGGATGGGAGTCGCCGCTGGGGACTACGACAATGACGGGGATACGGATCTCTACGTGTCCAATGTTGGGCCCAATGTCCTGCTGCGTAACGATGGGCATGGTCGCTTCGAGGATGTGTCAGCGTCGGCCGGTGTCGACGAACCGGGCTGGGGGACGGCCGCTGCTTTCCTCGATCTGGACATCGACGGGGACCTGGATCTGTTCCTGGTGAACTATGTCACCTGGAACCTGGCGGTCGAGACGCCTTGCTCCCTAAACCGGATGCGCGTCTACTGCGCACCGCAGAATTACAATGCTCCCGCCACGGACCACCTGTTTCGCAACAACGGCGACGGAACCTTCACGGATGTGAGCGTGGCTGCGGGCCTGAACCACGCGTTCGGCAACGGACTTGGGGTGATCGGTGCCGACTTCGACGGCGACGGGCTCACGGACGTGTTCGTCGCGAACGACATGATGTTCAATCAGCTCTGGCTCAACCGGGGAGACCTGCAGTTCGAGGAAGCAGCCATGCTCAGAGGGGTGGCTGTGGACGGGCACGGCAGCGCGAAGGCGGGCATGGGGGTCGCTGCGACGGACATAGACGACGATGCCGACGTCGATCTGCTGGTGGTCAACCTGGAGTTGCAGACCGATTCCTTTTACCGCAATGAGGGCAGTTACTTCTCGGATGCCACCGCCGAGATGGGACTGAGTGGCCTGAGTAGCCGGTATACGCGGTTTGGCGTTGCCCTCGCCGATTTCGACAATGACGGGTGGCTGGATCTGTACCAGACGAACGGTGGGATCATTCCGGTAGAGCTGGCTGCGGACGACTTGTATGCTGAACCGAATCTCCTCTACAAAGGTATGCCAGATGGAAAATTCGAGGAATTGCTGCCCAGGGGCGGCACCCGGGAATTGCTGGTTCACACCAGTCGTGGCCTTGCAGTGGGTGACGTCGATGGTGACGGCGGGCTCGACCTCCTGGTTGTGAATCGGGACGCCAGTGTCTACCTATTGAGAAATCGAGTACTGGGGCGGGGCAACTGGATCAGCTTCCAGGTGCGGCTGACCACCGGGCGTGACGCCCATGGGGCGACCGTATCGGCCACCATCGGGGCCCGACGCGTCCACCGGGATGTGCAGCCGGCAGGAAGCTATCTCGCCTCCAATGACCCGCGTGTGCACTTCGGGTTGGGAGATGAGGACACGGCGCGAAGAGTCGAGGTACGCTGGCCTGATGGTGAGACAGAGGCATTTGGCGATTTCCCTGCGGGCCAGACGATCGAACTGCGGCGCGGGGACGGACATCAGTAAGATCGTTCGGCGCTATCTGCAGCTTGACCATGATTGGACACAGACGTTATTCTCGGCTTAACACTCACATTGACGAGTTGGATTGATCAGGTTTCTGGAACTGTAGTGGATCACTCGATCACGCCATACGCTCCTCCATGCAAGCCGAGCTTGTATAGGCAACTACTGACGTTTTTGATCGTTGCGACAATGCTGGGTTGCACCGGTGATTCCGGCACGCAGCGAGTCGGCCTACCGGTCCAGGCGGGATTTGATTCACCGGACGAGGAACTCGCCAGTTTTCTCAAAGGCATGTACAAGGAGGCCCTCGAAAACCCTGAGTCTGGTGTGGCGAGGGGACGACTCGGTATCGCGTATGACATAAACCAACAGATCGAAGCGGCTCGACTTAGCTATGAGCAGGCCGAGGCCCTGGATCCCGATGAATTCCTCTGGCCTTACTATCGTTCCTTGCTGCTTGCCGATCGGGGGGAGCACGAACTGGCGCTGGAACTCCTCGACCGTGCCCAGGCACTGGATCCGGGCTACCTGCCCGCCTGGCTTTGGCGGGGCACATACCTTAACGATCTCAACCGTGATGAAGCAGCAGCAACTGCCTTTCTGCAGGCGATCGCATTAAAGGATGAACCACCGGCACGCATCGGTCTGGCCCGCACATTGCTACGACGAGGAAAGCCTGACGATGCCGTGCGCTTGCTGGAACCATTGGCAGAGAAATTCCGTCATCCACTCGTCTATCGCCTCCTGGGTCGTGGCTACCGAGCTCTGGGGAAAGGGGCCGAGGCCGAAATCGCTTTGATGCTCGGTCGTGACGCTGGGCCGCTCGTGTGGGACGACGAGAGGAAATTCGCTCAGTGGGATTACGTGCGTGGCTTCAGAGGCCGACTCGGTTACGCTAAGCTGCTTGTGGACTCTCACCGTGCCGAGGATGCCCTGGCGGTGCTCGAGTCTCTACGCGAGCGGGATCCTAACGATGAGGCCCTGTTGCACAGCTTGAGTGTAGCGTATGCCGAGGTGGGTAAGGTGGACGAGTCGTTCGAAGTGCTGATGCACGCACTTGAGGTGTACCCGGGCTCGTTTTCGTCCCACTTCCACATTGCCCATCGATATCAGATCCGCGGCAACGTCGAATTGGCGCTTGAGCATGTCGAACGTGCTGTCGAACTGAGCCCGGACCTCAGTCCTGGACATGAGCTTATGGGCGAGATTCTGATTGGTCGCGGCGACTACCACGCTGCCATGGTAGCTTTCGACAAGGCGCTCTCGCCAAAGGGCTACTACTACATGGCGATGGTTGAAGGCTCCCGCGAGGACTGGCCGAAGGCGATCGCGTACTTCGAGAAATCGGTTGCACTCGATCCCAGCGACGCCAAGTCCCTCATCTACTTCGGTCGCAGTCTTGCCGAGGACGGTCGTTACCAAGAGTCCCGCACCACGCTTTTGAAAGCGCAGCAGCTTGGGGCTCATCCAAACGATTTTGCCAGCGCCCTGCGACGACTCGCAGAACTCGAAAGTGGCCGATAGCCTGCTGGCTCAGATGGTCGCTAGCGCAATGTCGCAGTCGCGCATGACGCACTCGTTGGAGCCGCGACGGCTTACGAAAGGGGTGTCGTTCAGAGCTGTTCATGCGTCGGCTCTGGCGGCCTTTTATCTCGTAGCTGCGTGCTCCGATGGCGAGCGCGCCGCGCCGTGGTTCAGCGAAGAGGCGGCACTGCGCGGTATCGACTTTCAGCATCAATCCGGCCAGTCCGGCGGCGACAGTCCGTTGCTGTTTCCTGACATCATGGGCAGTGGAGCGGCGCTGGCAGATCTCGACGGTGACGGGGACCTCGACGCCTATCTTGTGCAGAGCGGCTTGCTCATCCAGGCAGGCCCGCAGGCCGGAGACGTAGGCCCTCCCAACCGACTCTTCTTCAACCAGGGCGACGGACGATTCGTCCCAGCAGAAGACCCGGGTGCGGCAGCCGATCGTGGCTATGGTATGGGGGTGACTGCGGGCGATTACGACAACGACGGCGACGTGGATCTCTACGTCACCAACGTCGGGCCCAATGTCTTGCTGCGCAACGACGGCACCGGGCGCTTTGAGGACGTATCCGCGGCGGCAGGCGTCGACCACCCGGGATTCGGCACCGCAGCCGCGTTCGTCGACCTTGACCGCGACGGCGATCTCGACCTGTTCCTGGTGAACTACGTCGACTGGGATCTGAGTATTGAGCGCGACTGCTACCATGGCGGCGTGCGCACTTACTGTCTGCCGACGAACTACGCGGCACCGGCCATGGACGTGTTGTACCGCAACGATGGCGACGGCAGCTTCACCGATGTCACTGAAGCTGCCGGGATCGACCTCGCCTACGGCAACTACGCCGGCAATTATCGGGCTTCGAGACCGGGGCTCGGCCTGATCGGGGCCGATTTCAACAAGGATGGACTCATCGATCTGTTCGTCGCCAACGACCTGATGGTCGATCAGCTGTGGATCAATCGCGGTGACCTGCGCTTTCAGGATCAGGCAACCCTGTGGGGTTGCGATGTGGACGAACACGGTATCGCCAAGGCGGGCATGGGCGTGGCGGCGGCCGATGTCGACGACGATGCCGACGTCGATCTTCTGGTCGTCAACAACATCACGCAGACGGATTCGTTCTTCCGCAATCAGGGTGGTTACTTTGTCGATGCCACCGCCGCCGTAGGCCTGGGTTCGAGCAGCCGGCGCAATACCCGTTTCGGGGTGGCGCTGGTGGATTTCGACAACGACGGTCGGCTCGACCTTTACCACGCCAACGGTGCGATCGCGATATTCCAGCCTGCCGAGGGTGATCCATACGTGCAGCCGAACGTGCTGTACCGAAAGAACGCAGTCGGTCGGTTCGAAAAGGTCCGGCCGGATGGCGGCGTCGCAGCGCCCCTGGTGCACACCAGCCGTGGCCTCGCTTACGGCGATGTCGACGATGACGGCGGCATCGATCTCCTGATCGTCAATCGCGACGCGAAACCGTATCTGCTGATGAATAAGGCCGCCTCCCGGGGCAACTGGGTGCGTTTCCGCGTGGTCAGCCGGGAGGGTCGCGATGCGCATGGTGCAACGGTCTCACTGCTGGCCGGCGAGCGAAGACTCGATCGCGACGTGCAGACCGCGGGCAGCTACCTGGCGTCCAACGATCCCCGCGTGCACTTCGGGCTGGGTGGCGGAACCCGGGCGGTCGATGTCAGGGTACGCTGGCCCACCGGCGAACTGGAACGATTTGGTGACTTCGAGGTGGGACGGACCGTCGAGCTGCGTCAAGGAGCAGGTTCAAAACAATGATTCAGGCATGCAACCGCAACTGAAACGATGACTTCGATTATGTTGGTTCTGCACACTCGATATCTGGTGGCGCGGACCAACCCTGTCGGCCACCAAAAGAAAAGCGGCGGGGGATACCGCCGCTTGACGTAAAGTAGCTCTCTGCTGACCCACCCGGCAACTGGCGTTGCCGGGGAGGACCAGGTGATCTTACAGACTCAGGCTCAGTCGGGCAAACCCGATTCGGCCCATGACGTTGTCGAGGTAACCCTCGTGTCCCGCAGGCATCAGTTGTGGAGCGGGCATCTTATCGAACACATTCCGAACCGCTACATTGACGTCTAGGTTCATCCCCATGAAATCGGGCATGCTATAGCTGTAGCTCACATCCCAATAGGCTGCCGAGGGAACCTTGCAGACGTTGGCCGGTTGCTTGCTGCACCGATCCTTTTCCTCGATCAGCGCATCGGCCTCCGACAGCTGGCCCGGTATCAATTTCTGCTCGTCCCAGGCGATATTGAGGTTTGTGACCGAATCGTGCCAGCGGCCCATCAGCTGCAACGTGTGGTTGCCGCGGTACCAACGCAGGCCCATGCTGACCCGCCATTCGGGTGCCGGTGCCAGCGGGGCATAAAGCCCTTCACCCGGACCGGCATACGAGGTGCCGTTACGATTGCCAACTCCATCGACCTTGATCCCCGCCAACGGATTGTCGCCAGGGCAGAGGCCGTTGGCCAACGGTTCGTCACACCCGGTCGAAGTATAGCGAATCAGGCTGGACTCGAGCATTTGGGTGGCGCTCAGGTTGAATGCGAAGGTACCGTAGTCGCCCCCTATGAAAGGAATCTGCTCACCGTCGAAACTGTATCGCAGAGCGTAGATCACGGTCTGTGTGGTCATCCGTCCCTGTTCAACCCAGGGCTCTTCCACCTCACTCAGACGCAGTCCGTTGGCACCGTTTCCGCGTTCCAGAATCGACAGACCGAGGGGCAACTCGCCGTTGCCGCTGTTGGCGTCGGTTGCCACCCAGGCCATGGCGGCAGCCAGACGGCAGTCCAGTTCAACCTGGCCCACCAGGTCCTTGTACTCTTGAGCTATCAGATCCGTGAGCAGGAACTCGGCCGGAAAATCTCCCTCAGTCCATTTATTCTCGTTGTCCCAGTCCGGCACCGTGCCGGGACAAGCCGCCACGAGGTAATTCTCGAAGCCAAGCTGATTTTTACGCACGTTGACGTTGGCGCCGATCAGTTCCGAGCGGCCGTCGAAATCGACGGTCGTGTAGTCCACGTCGATGACCATATCGCCTTCCAGCAGTCGCAGTGAGAAGCCGGCGTTCCACAAGTCCGACACCTCAGCGCCAAGGTCCCTGTTTGGCGTGGATCGGACCAATACTTCCGGTGTGGAGCCACTGCTCATCATGTCGATACCGACGCAGTCATCGATCTCCGGCAAAAAGTCGCAGATGTAGTCACTCACTTCCTCCACATTGCCATACTGGCCCGACTCGCCGAACATGGCGAACAGGCCGGGCGTCACGAAGCCCTCCGTTTTGCTGGTGCGCAGCGAGAGCCACTGAGTCGGCGCATACCGTAAAGCGATCTTCGGGATGGTCGTGCTGAATTTCACGCTTCCCGTCTGCCCGACGATGCCGCGCGTTTCGATTCCAGCGTAACGGGAGGCCAACTGCAATTCCATGCTGCCCCACGTTTCGTGCTCGAGTAACGGCAACTGAAACTCCGCAAACACAGCTTGGGTTTCCTGCTCACTCTCCCGCAGCCCCATCTTGCCGCCACCTGTGGAGGCCGCGTTGACCGAGTTGGGTCGCCACTCCTCGCTCTCTTCCCGCCAATGGCCGCCGATTGCGAATCCCACCGGCATATCGTTCCACGGGATCTCGAATAAGCTACCCGTGGATGCGACCACGTCAAAGATCTTCATGCCGAGATCCTGCAGGTTGTATTGGATGATAATGCCGGCATTCCGGTTTTCCAGCTCCGAGTTCACCTCTGAAGAGATGTCTCCGTTCGCGTCATAGAAGGGACGCCAGCCCGGATCGTTAGCGTCCGGGAACTTGATACTTTCATCACCGGTCAACTGCCCGTCCGCGGTGGTATTGAGATAACTCGTGGTGAAGGGGTTCAGGCAACTGTCCCCGTTCGGCCCGCCCTGGCAGCGCAGTGCAGCGACATATTCACCAATCAATGGCTCGGGGTAATTGGTCGAACGGTGCCCCTCGCTCCATACATAGTCGGCATCGATGATCCAGTCGGTATTTGGGATCGAAATCTCCGTGCCAACACGCAGCCGCACGTTATCTCGCACGAAGCGCCTCTTGTACACCAGCGCGCCACCGTCATTGACGGCCCACTCGTTGGTATTGTTGCGCGGGTTCTTGGGGTGGACATTCCACTCGCCCCAGCGTGCACGCACATCTTCGAACAGCCGTACCCCGCCATTGCCGAGGGTATCCTGGTCAAATCGGTCCGCAACGCCGTCGCCATCCGTGTCGTCTATCGCCGACAGCAGGATAACCCTGGCGATTGGATTGAGCTGGGCGCCTACGTCGGCAATGTTGTCACCGTTGAAGTCCCGATCCGGAATGCCGTCACCATTGGCATCCTGGGCAAACAGGTAGGCTTCGCCCGGTTCGAGGCCGTATTGGTACAGCCCGTCACCGTCTATACCCAGACCACTGTTATCGTCCCAGTTCAAGTAGCCGTCTTGTACGCCTGCAAAGCCACCCAGACCCGAACCGTCGGCAAATGCACGGAACGGATTGCCGGGGTTATCTCCAATCACGATGGGCGTTCTGGAGCCGACAAGGGTCACGTTATCCGCTTCGTCGGTGGCACCGGTGACATCCCGAGTCGTGTAGTCGTTCTGGGATAGCACGATTTCGCCTCGCAACTTCACGTAGTCAGTCAACTCGTACTCGAAATAGGCCATGCCCTTCCTGAGTTCTGCCTCCGCCTGCAGGTCCTGCATGTCGGATAACGACATGATGCAGCGCTCCGAATTCTCGTAGATGTTCTGGTGGGCATGGGTCATGCCGTTGAGGAAGTTGCCTGGCTTCTGGAGATCATTGTAGGTGGTGATCCCGGAGTCGATCCTTTCCTGGTAGGTAAGGTCCGCCCAGGCCGGATCGACCGGGCCAAAATCATCGTGGCCGGCGCCAAATCCATAGCCACAGCCAGGATCATTCCTGCCGAGGGCCACCACGCGGCCATTCAAATGCTCGCGTGGGTCCCCCGGCCCAAAGATCTGGGCCCCCATCGCGGCCTGGCTGTGGCCAAGGGGAATGTCCCACTCATAGTCGTAGGTGCCATCTGCCCCCCAATAGGCCCCGTTGTAGTGGGTGTACCAGACGTTATCAAACTGGATCAGGTCCCCCTGTGCATTTCTGAGCGGCACAGCCCATTCAGCGGGGTTGCTGCGCGAACCAGCATCGTGCCACCAGGGCGTCCACTGTTCACCTTCCCATGGATCCAGCGGGCTGATGATGTAATCGGGTCGATCGGTGTAGCGCATCCGTTCCGTATCGCGCATCTCGATTGCGAAGATCGCGCCGCCCCGTTCGCCCTGCACCCCGGCCAAAAGGCTGGCGGTCTTGATGGGCGCCCCATCCGACAGGGCTTGCTGGTAGTCATAGCTGACTTCCAGACCCTCGAAATCCTTCTGCGGGATGAGGTTGATTACGCCGCCGACCGCCTCAGCACCGTAGAGTGCGGAAGCGCCGTCGAGGATTGTCTCGATCCTGCCGATGGCGATGCCGGGATAGGTGGCGTTGATGTCGACCCCGGTCCGTCGTCCCTAGGTGTTGGTGTCGGCCAGCAAGCGGTGACCGTCGATCATGGTCATAGTGGCCCGGGTGCCGAGGCCACGTAGATTGGCCCAAACCTCCTGTCCCATATTCCGCTGCTGATCATCTGCACCGGTCCCCTCAAACGGCGTTGCATTGGCGTTGACGCCATACTGAAAGGTCTGATCGAAGATAACGTCGCCGAGATCAGCTGTGCCCGCCATTTCAAGGTCAAGTTCGGTGGTCACCTGAATCGGCGAAGGTATATCAAAATTATCCCGCCGAATGTATGAGCCGGTAACGATGATCTCCTCGATGGACTCTTCTTCATCCGCCGCAATCACATTGGCACTGCCCCAACTAAGCGAGAGCACGAGCCAAAATAGGAAATTACGCTTGAGTAGTGTACGCATATAAACTCCCATTCCTCATTCAAGTAGAAACAGTGGTCCCCCCCTGTTCCGTCAGATTGTCATACAAATTCCATTGGCCTAATGAGTCGCAGTAGTTCAATGGTTTCCTAGCCTTGGATTAAGGGTGCTGCGCGTGACGTTCGCAGCGCGGATAACCGTGTGATAGAGCTGCACGGGTAACCAGGTGATTGATGTACACGGTGTCCTTCCCACGAAATCCATAGGGGAAGTTTGGCTGGGTGAGAATTGTGGTTCAGAACGATGACACCCATAAAAAAAGCCATAGCAATACGTCACATCGTGTCGGGTGCTTGGCTACTTCAACGGGGTAACTATGATTTTATTACGATTAGGTCGACGAACGTCATCTCCCAATAACAGTCCGGTCGGTACTTCTCGCCCCAAAGCTGAAAGTCAACGTACGTTAGTCACAAATTGAAGTCAACGAAATAATGGAGAAAAAACTCAGGCGTACCTAGCGGTCAATCGACGTGACCGGGAGTTCGTCTGGAAGCCCCATTGGCTGCCCGACTGGCTGCCCCTGGGGCTTCCCATCCGGTCGACCCGTCCCACGGCGCAGATCCGCCGTTGGTGCGGCCTGGAAGTCACCAAACGACTCCGACGAGCCGTCTGGCCACCGCACTGTGACGTCTCGCAGGGCTGATTCCGAACCCAGCCCAAAATGGACCCTTGGATCATGGGATGACAGGTAACTGGCGGCAACGCGAACGGTTTGATGACGGTACTCGGATCCAACGCGGCCGGACACTCTGGCACCCAGTGCATCCCCACCTGTATTCAAGACGACCCGGAATTGCACCGATTTCCCACGGTTAGCGACGCGATTCATCAGGAGATGGACAGGTCCATCGCGATTGACCACAAGGAGATCGAGCCCACCGTCGTCATCGACGTCGCCCACGGCAAGTGCTCGACTGGTGTATGGAGTCCCTGGGGCAACGCCACCGGGGGGCGACAGTTCCTCAAAAAGGAACGAAACGTCGTCATCGGTGCGGCCCCTGAATAAGGCATTGGCCTCAGCGAACGGGTCCGGCGTGGTGGCAGGATCCCCATCCACCTTGCCATTGACTTCGTACAGGTCAAGCCGACCGTCATTGTCGAAATCAGCCAGAGCCACGCCAAATCGGGTGCGTCGCCGGCTCGCCATGGCAATGCCGACGCGCGCTGTGGCGTCGAGGAAATAACGGCCTTCGTTGCGATAGAAGGAATCGGTTTCGCCCTGGAAATTTACTACCAGAAGATCAGAATCGCCATCGTTGTCAATGTCCGATGCCGCAACGCCCATGCCTGCTTTGGCGAAACCGTTGTCATCCACTGCACAGCCCCACTCTGCGGCCTCGTCGTTAAAGCGCAGGCCGCCGTGATTGATCCACAACTGGTCAAGCGTGCGGTCATTGGCAACGAAAAGGTCGATGAGTCCATCGCCGTTGAAATCTGCACCGACAGTACCGAGGCCATTACCGAAGCCCCGGTTAAGTCCCGCTTCGACTGTGACATCGGTGAAAGTGCCGTCGCCATCGTTTCGATAAAGACGATCCATCGCAGGTGAGTCGTAGGTCGTTGGGGCACAGTAAGTGGGGCGGCCTCGAGAGGAACAGTCCTTTTCGACGCCCGGGGACCAATTGAGGTAATTGACCACGAAGAGGTCCAGGTCGTCATCGTTGTCCAGATCGAGAAACGCCGCTGCCGTACTCCATCCGGGATCATCGACCCCAGCCGCCGCCGCCACGTTCTCGAAGTGCCCCGATCCATCGTTCTGCAGCAATGCGTTGGCACCAAGATTGGTCACGTAAAGGTCGACGTCGCCATCGTTGTCATAGTCGCCCGCCGCAACGCCCATGCCGTAGCCTCGGTCACTAACATCACCTGCTTGGTTGGCAGCATCGAAGTAACCATCGCCACGGTTTAGATAAAGGCGATTACCGGGGGTGTCAGCGTCAGGACCTGTTTGGAGGTTCCAGCCGCTCTGCACCAGATAGGCATCTACGTCGCCATCACCATCGACATCTGCAAGCGCTGCCCCGCCGCCGACAATCTCCGGCAGCAGTGCCCGTCCGGCGAATCCGGAGCGATGCTCGAAGTCGAGGCCCCGCTGTGCTGCTTCCTCAACGAACCATGCAGGACTTGTTGTTTCGCCGGACTTGGGTTGTGAGCATCCGATCAGAGCGAAGATCACGGCAACGCCAACTACTCGTGGGTTCAGGCACATCAGCGTCGTTCGCTTAAGTGGGATGGTCAGAGCCTGCGAGATGCGCAGCCAAAACAGGGTCTGCGCCCGACAACTGGTTCTGAGTGGTGTCATCAGCTGTGTGCGTGTCACTGACGACCTCGCTCGAGTCCGTCGAGACGCAGACGCGCGGCAGCAACATCCTTTGCACTCGCACCCAACTTATCGGCCAGTGCCAGTGCCTCTCGTGCTTCGTCGAAACGGCCGTCCTCAGCGAGACTGCGGCCGAGAAACAAGTGGCCTCTTTGCAGACTCGGATCGAGACTCAATGCCTGCTGGAAGCTTGCGATCGCCAAAGGCCACTTCTCCAGTGCACCTGCGACCATACCCGTATCGAACAGAGCGGCGGGCGCAGCTTCAGCATAGCGCGCCTGTTCATCAAGCGCTGCCAAAGCATCATCGAATCGTTGCGCTCGGATCAGCAGGTCGACTCGACGTTGCTGTGCTGCCAGGAGGGCCGGGTCCAGTTGAATAGCCCGTTCGAGATGCTGCAGTGCGCGGCGATCGTCACCGAGGTCCTCGTAATGCACCGCGATGTTGAAGTGAAACAGGTGAAAGTCCGGGTCTGCTTCGAGGCCCAGTTTCAGCACCTCAAATGCTTCGGCCGAACGTCCGGCGAGTTTGTAGGCAATGCTCAAGTTGTTGAGCAGGTTACGGTCTCGCGGGGCTGTCCGGCGAAGCGGCTCGAGTATCTTGAGGGCGTCCCGCGGCTGGCTTTGCTCCAACAGATTTTTCGCTATCAACATCCTGCCGCTGAATCCCCGAACGTATTCGGACTTGCGGAGTTGCCGCTCATCGGGCCATCCCAACGGTGTTGCTGTATTGCTCTGCACCATGCTGCGCGCCTCCTCCAGCCGACCAAGACGCCGGTAGGCATTCCCTAACAGCTGCAACACGTGAGGGTGTTTGAAGCTTGCAGCAAGTCTCTCGAGTAGGATAACCGCCTCATCAGTCCTGTCCTGGCGCATCAGCGTTCGCGCCACACCCACCGTCGCAGCAGCAGCCGTGGCATCGTCAGAGGCGAGATCGGTGGCACGGCGGTACGCTTGCGCGGCGTCTTCGTGTCGGTCGAGATCCAACAACCACGCGCCCCGCAACAGCCACGCAGAGGGGTAGTCGGAATCAATGGCGATGGCTCGATCGAGGGACTGCAATGCGTCCCGGTACCTGCCGAGTTTCGCGAGCGCTGTAGCGCGATAGTATGGCCACCTGAAGTCCTCCGGGTCGAGCGCTTCCACTTGTGCGTAGGTGAACTGCGCGGCCATATCAAAGCCATTTACGTCGTAGGCCATTCCCAAGCGCCCGCGCATCAACACCGAATCGGGGTCGGATCGTACTGACTCCAGCAAATCCTGGATAAATTCAACCAGTTCAGGTTCCTCTGCATCCAACCCTGCGACGACAGGTTCTTCGATCCCGACTCGGTCTGAGCAACCGGCGAGCACAACCCAGAGCAGTGAAACAATCAGTCTGGCGCTTACGCCGGGACCCCCCGGGGCAGGAAGTCGGCCCCGTCCCGCGGCCGCGCTGTAACTCAAGTCGAGCGAAGTCATTTCTCGGTTGATCCCGATCTCATAGTGCCAACACCAATCTGCAGCTTAGCCAGCATACTTGAAGACACCAGGGAGCGACATGCCACAGACTAGTTGGCAGAGATCCGAGAGTGCAAGCTTTAGCCTGGCGAGCACAAGTGTCGTTGTCCGCCGATAACACGCCAGTCATCCGCCGATAACACTCCAATCATAAGAGTAGACAGAATCCCGCTGCAACCCACTCCGATCGTCCGGGGTCAGTTCGGGAGCGCTTTGCCCGTGCCCCGGCGCAACTCGGCTGTGTTGCCGGCAGGGAAATCGCCAAACGCCTCCCGCTGACCGGCGGGCCAGCGAACCGTGACGTCGACGATGCGCGCGTTCGATCCAAGTCCAAAGTGAACCGTCGGGTCGTGTGAGGCCAGGTAGCTGCCCGCCGTCTGCACATCCCGGGACTGTTGCACGTCGCCGACCAGGCCCGAAACAGTGGCCCCGTGGGCATCGCGGCCCGCCGAGGTGAGTACGCGAAAACGAGCCCAGCGACCCCGCGGCGCCACTTGATTCATTAAAAGGTAGGGTGGCGCGTCGCGATTTACCACCAGTATGTCCAGGCCGCCGTCGCCGTTGACGTCACCCAGCGCGACCCCGCGGCTGGTGTGAACCAGTGAACGGGCCACGCCGCCCTCGGGCAGAGCGTCAAAGCGCCCAGCCCGCACGCCTCTAAACAGCGCGTTTGGCTCAGCGAATACGTCATCCCCTTCCGGTTCCGGAGAATAAGTGACCCGACCGTTCGCCTCGTAGAGATCGAGGCTGCCGTCATTGTCGAAGTCCGCGAGCGCAACACCGAACCGCGTATAGCGTCGACTGGTGGTGCCAAGGCCCAACGATGCGGTTGCGTCGCTGAAGAACGTGCCTTCGTTGCGGTAAAACGAGTCGGTTTCGCCTTCGATGTTCACGACCAGAAGGTCCGCGTCGCCGTCGTCATCGATGTCCGCTGCGGCTACTCCCATCCCGGCCTTGGCGATACCATGATCATCCATGGCACAGCCCCACAGCAGGGCCTCGTTCTCGAATCGCAGCCCGCCGCGATTCAGCCACAATTGATTCAACGTCTTGTCGTTAGCTACGAAGATGTCACTTCGACCATCGCCGTCGAAATCAGCACTGATCACACCCAATCCATTGCCGTACGCGGCTTGCAACCCGGCGAATGCGCTGATATCGGTGAAGGTGCCGTCACCGTTATTGCGAAACAGCCGGTCCGGCGCGGGTGCGTTGTAGTTGCTTGGATCGCAGTAGTTTAGGACTCCTGTCCCATAGTCGTAGCAATCCCGTTCGATGCCCATGCTCCATACCACGTAGTTCACCACGAACAAGTCCAGGTCGCCGTCACCGTCTGGGTCGAAAAAAGCCGCTGCCGTACCGAATCCCGGGTCACCGACAACCGCGGCGGCGGTTACGTCCACGAAGGTACCATCGCCGTCATTGCGAAGCAGGACGTTCGGCCCGACATTGGTGACATAGAGATCGACGTCGCCGTCATTGTCGTAATCTCCTGCAGTCACGCCGATGCCGTAGCCTCGATCGTTGGCGCCGTTAGATGGGGCCGCGATGAAATTCCCGTCGCCTTGATTCAGGAAGAGTTGATTGCCGGGCGCTTCCGCACCCTCGGGTGAGACGCTACCCGGCAAGAATCCCGATTGCACCAGGTACGCGTCCAGGTCGCCGTCGCCGTCCACATCCGCCAGTGCCGTACCGCCGCCCATGATTTCTGGTAGCAGGTAGCGGCCGTCCGCCCCCGAAATATGCCGGAAGTCGATTCCACGGGCAACCGCCTGATCTTCGAACCAGGGCGGTGCCGGGGCTGACTCCCGTTCAGGGCCGGAACAACCAGCCACGATCAGTAGTGACCCGCACGCTGCCAGCATGCCAATGATGCCCGGCATCACTTTGTGCCGGCCTCGCGCTTGGCGAGAGCTGCCCTTGCCGCCTGCACCTCGCCTGGGTACGTACCAATTCGCAGCGCGGCAGCAAGTGCTGCCCTGGCTTCATCGTAACGACCTGATTCAGTTAGGGAACGACCGAGGGCCACGTGCCCCAACGTGAATTCGGGATCAACCTCGACCGATCCGCCAAAGAGCCGGATGGCCTCGGTCCATCCAGCCCGCGATGCTTCCGCCATGCCGGCGTAATAATAGACGGTGGCATCATTCGGATCGTGGTGCAGCGAGGTCCGGAACGCCGCCAGGGCGTCCTCCAGCCTGTCCCGTTCCAGCAGCAGCAATCCCATTTGCGCGTGTGCCCAACTCACCGCCGGGTTGAGGTCAATCACCCGCTGTAGATGAGCAAAGGCACGATCACCGTTGCCGCTGCGGATATAGTGATCCGCAATATTCAGGTGAAATGCGTAGTAATCCGGGTGGACTTGCAGGCCGTGCTGAAGCACTGCCAGGGAGCGTTCCTGTTGGTCGGTCTGCCGATACGCTTCGCTCAGTGTGCTGAGCAATCCCTGATGGTCCGGATAGTGCTTGCGCAGGCCCTCGATTTCACGCAACGCCTCCGTGGGCTGACCGCGCTGCATCAAATCTCTCGCCTTGGCCAAGCGGGCACTGAGGCTCCCTTCGTAGCTTTTCTTCTGCTCGCTCCTGGCGTCGGCCCAGACTAACAGCCCCGACCCATCTACCTGCGCCAGCGCCTGACGGGCCTGATCAGCTTGGCCGAGTTGGGCGAAGGCCTGGCCCAGCAGCTTGTAGATATAGGGAAGGCGCTCCTTGTCTGACAGCGGCTGCAACAGGCTGATCGCCTGCGCCGCCTGCCTTTGTTTGAGCAGCACCCGGGCGCGTCCAACGGTGGACGGTAGCTCGGCTCCCAATACACCGGCCTCAGCGAACGCCGCGGCGGCTCGCTCGAGCTGGTCGAGGTCGAGCAGCCATGTACCGCGCCACAGCCACGCGGGCGCATAGCCAGGGTCGATGTGGATCGATGCAGCGAGGTGTCCAAGGGCTGGCTCGAGATCGCCGCGGTGCGCGAGCAACATCGCCTGGTAGTAAGGCCAGCGAGGGTCGTTGGAATCGAGTTCCCCGGCCTGACGATAGCTTTCCAACGCTGCGTCGGCGAATCCATTGACCTCGTACGCCATGCCAAGCCTGCCTCGGCTCTCCGCATCCTGCGGCGCCTCCCGCGCCGATTGCAAGAGGCCCGTCAGCAGTACCGTGATCTCCGCATCCGCTGCGTCCAGTGCTGCCACCACCGGGGATGCCACCGAAGCGCCGTCCCTATCCGTCGAACAAGCTGCCAGGACCCCCGCCAGGAGCACCATGCCGGACAACGACAGTAAGGCGGTTGGTATCGCTTTGCGTGGCATCGATCTTCGAGTTAGGCCCTATGGCGCTCGGTTGGATTCGCACCCGAGGCAGAGACCTGCGCCGCAAGATCTTGCGCTCGTGCAGTGTGTCGCCACGAGGATGATGACATACACCCCGCGCCGGTCACCAGGCAGAAGCTCGAAGTTGTCGAGCCGCTCGGAATCGGACAGGCACTACTATCGCACTTCATATTGCTGGTGCAAGATCATCCCTTCTGTCCTGACCACCTCTCCGTCAACAACTCTGGGTCTGAACCGTGCATTGCGGAGCCTGCTGCGCAGATTACGTCTCTCGTTGCCGACCAGATTGCCATCTACGAATTGAAATCGTGCGGCGCGACCGTTGGCACGGACGACATATTCGAGGTCCGTGAAAATCTCATCCTCGGTTCGCCACGGTCGTTTGGGAAGTGTGGCTTTGATGGAAGTAGGCACCAATCGCACCGGTGTGCCAAACAGTTCGTCGCGCAGTTCCTGATAAATTTCCTCATCCGGAATTGCATTCCATGCTTCTCGATAGGCCTCTGTGGCGCGCCCGTCATTCCAACGCGTGTATAGGTCGCCAAGATCGACAGTTGCCCGGGCAATGTCACCGACATCGGAGCCGGGATTTGCCTTGACCACATCAACGACACGCCGCAACGACTCAGAGGCAGTTTTTATGCCGAAACCCTTCGAGAGTTTGGCCAGGGCCAGACCCCGTAAAGGTTCTATCAATCGAAGATCCTTGTCTCCATAGTTTTCCTCAACGATTCTGATAGCGCGCTGGTACAGATCAAATGACTGCTTGAAGTAGTTCTTGCGTCTCATTTGGTATTCGGCGTTCAGGTATCGGGACCTGAACTTGGCTGCACGATGAGCCATATACTCTCCGAGTCGCTGCAATGCCGGTAGTATGCGGGAGTCTGCCTTACCATACACGTCTTCGTGAACCTTCAGATAGAAGAGTTCCTGCCTCTCGATGTCGCGGTATTTTCCGGTCATCTTGTCGACTTCGATGAGCTTGTCCACAATTGCCAACTGGTCGGCGTTATAGACACCCTTGTGTCGATGCGTTACGTGTTGCGCCCGTCTGAGCGCAGATGCAGCCACGTCGTAATTCTCGAGGCTCATGTGACTCATTGCTATGCCTTGCAGCGGCGGCACCAATCCAGGGTCGAAGGGCCCGGCGCTGGTTTCGATTAGCTCTACCGCCCTGCCGAAGCTGTTCAACGCATCGACGGCCTCATGATTGCCAAGCTGAGCAAGACCGAGGTAGATGACAGGTGTTGCCAGGAGTTCACTGTCCTCCCCGTGGGTGGCTGCTAACTGGTCTACCACTTCTCTGGCTGAAATTACGGCCAGCTCGGAATCGCCCGATTGAACGTGCAGTAATACAGATTGATACGCCTTGGTGATCTCGGGGGTGATGCCGGGAAGCTCGACATCTTGCGTGTCCGGACCGGTACCCGCCAGAACTGCAGCAGGCATCAAGAGCGTGGTGAGCGAGAAACGGGCAAGTGCGTTAGTTATCAAGCGCATCGCTAAACTCATGGTCAGATAGGATCGGCATGCGGATATCATGTTGCTCGCTTGACGGCCGGACGTCAAATGGACATATTGCTAACGGCCGTGTGGGAGCCCACCTCTGTTGTTGCCAGCACCCAAAGGAAAGTTCAATGACCGACGGAGGATTCACGTGGCAGCTCTACCCAGGCGCCGGCGGTAGCATCGACTCACGTGTCAGCCGGTGATACCGATCCACGCCAAGCGGCCCGAATCGCTGTTTGCTACCGTCGTGCCAGCCGATGATACCGATCAACGCTGAGCGCCCGAATCGCTGTTTGCTACCGTCGTGGCAGCCGATGATACCGATCCACGCTGAGCGGCCCGAATCGTTGTTCGCTGCCGTCGGGCCAGCGCACTCGCACGAACTGCTGCGAGCCCTCGTTGCCGAGTCCGAACAGGATGCGGTGATCGTGCGCTGAAGCATAGCCACCGTCCGTACCCACCTGCTTGATCTCGGGCCGGCTGGTCTCACGCCACACCAATGCATGGTTCGTGGGCCCTCTGCTATCCGTCAGTTCGATCCCCAGCCAGTGGAAGGCGGAAGATTCGTTCCGATACAATCGCGCCGGACCGTTGTTGTTGGTAACGACAAAATCGATGTGACCATCGTTGTCGAGATCACCGAATGCCGTACCGCGACTGACATCTTCGTGGACAGATGCGGGTCCTGCATCGATGTTCCGATAGCGACTGCCGTCTTTCAACCAGAGTTGGTTGCGTTGCCGCAGAGGGGGTTCGATGCCCGCTGCCCGCTGCGCTTCAACGACACGCACCGCACCGTTCGCGCTGAACAGGTCCAGATCGCCGTCGTTGTCCACATCGATCCAGCCGGTGCCGAAGCCGGTGAAGGGCAGGCTGGAAGTCGCCAGACCGGCAAGGCTGGAATGGTCCGCGAACCAGCCCTGTCCATCGTTAACGTAGAGGGTATTGCTTTCCTTGGTGTCATGGGTGATGAAAATGTCGGCATCACCATCCTGATCGTAGTCAGCAGCTACCACTCCCATGCTGGCTTCGGCAATACCATACACATTGACCGCGGCGCCAGCCATCAGTGCGTCGTCCTTGAAGCGGCCGATGCCTTGGTTGATCCACAGGAAATTCTCTTCTGCATCATTGGTCACGTAGATGTCCTGCTTGCCGTCTGCGTTGAAGTCCTGAGCCACCACGCCCATCCCGCGGCTGGGTACCGTGTCGATACCCGAGCGTTCGCTGATATCCTTGAAGCGGGTCCGGCCTAGATTCTGATAGAGCCGGTCGCTGACGGGTGCGTAGTTGCGCGGTGCACAGTAGGTGAGCCGAGAAGAAAACTGACGACACGGTTTGTGGTCCTGACCACTGAAGTCAAGGTAATTGACTACATAGAGATCCAGCAGGCCATCGCCATCTATGTCGACAAAGCTGGCTGCGACCGACCATCGCTCACCTTCGATGCCTGACGTTGCTGTGATATCTTTGAAGCGACCACCACCGACGTTTTGGAATAGCTGATTGCGACCGAAATTGGCCAGAAACACGTCCAGGTCACCGTCGTTGTCGATATCCCCGGTTGCGATGCCCATTCCGTATTCGGTGGCGACGACCCCCGAAGCGTCCGTGACATTCTCGAACGTTAGTGGATCGGTACCGATATTGCGAAACAGCTGATCGCCGGGCAGCTTTCCCGATCGCTTGCCGAGGGGACCGCCCTGAACCAGCCAGATATCCAAC
>MPMB02150499.1_pt1 | contig 26170 bp, 25 predicted proteins | sample 1617371 | NCBI WGS metagenome assembly MPMB02 (sample SAMN05944808, study PRJNA350692) | marine metagenome | biome: marine; feature: ODZ; material: water; isolation source: 300 m water sample filtered on 0.2 um supor filter | place: Pacific Ocean | collected 2012-04-08 | depth 300m m
AGGTTAATCTACGCTCACCGTTAAATTCGCGACGCGTCGTGAATAATTCGGGCTAGCTTTCGATCGGTTCTCAACAGGGTAGAGGGTGGCAAGGTGGCAAAAACTGCTCTGATTACCGGCGTTACTGGCCAGGATGGCGCCATTCTCGCCGAATTCCTGCTCAACAAGGGATATACCGTTCACGGCATCAAACGGCGTTCGTCTTCGTTCAACACGGCCCGGGTCGATCATTTGTATCAGGATCCGCACGCTGAAGGCATTCGCTTCTTCATGCATTACGGGGACCTCACCGACGCAACCAACCTCATCCGCCTCGTTCAGACCACTCAACCCGACGAAATCTACAACTTGGCGGCGCAAAGTCACGTCCAGGTAAGTTTCGAGACGCCCGAATATACCGCCAACGCCGACGCCCTGGGGACATTGCGGCTGCTTGAGGCCATTCGCATCCTCGGTATGGAGGACAAGGTCCGCTTCTACCAGGCATCCACCTCCGAGCTTTACGGGAACGCCGAGGAAATCCCGCAAAACGAGAACACCCCCTTCCACCCCCGCAGTCCCTACGGGGCGGCGAAGCTGTACGCCTACTGGATCACGGTCAACTACCGGGAAGCCTACGGGCTCCACGCTTCCAACGGGATCCTGTTCAACCACGAGGGTCCGACCCGCGGCGGGACCTTCGTCACCCGCAAGATCACTCAAGGCGTCGCCGCCATCGAGAGCGGCGCCGACGGGCAGCTTTATCTCGGCAACCTGGACGCCAAGCGCGACCGGGGCCACGCCGGCGACTACGTGGAGGGAATGTGGCTGATGCTCCAGCAGGCGGAGCCGGACGACTACGTCCTCGCCACCGGGGAAAGCCATTCGGTCAGGGAGTTCGTGGAACTCGCCTTCTCCCATGTTGGCAGGAAGATCGAATGGCGGGGCGAGGGAGTCGAGGAGAAGGGAATCGACGCCGATACCGGCCAGCTGCTGATTAATATCGACCGGCGTTACTATCGGCCGACCGAGATCTTTCATCTCAGGGGCGACGCCAGCAAGGCGCGCAAGAAGCTGGGGTGGCGGCCCCGCCGCACCTTCCTGGAGCTGGTGCGCGAGATGGTGGAGGCCGACATCGAAGCCCTCGGGGCGGGAAGGGGGCCAACGAACGATGTCCTCCTTTGAGATCCCCTACTCGCTGACCGGCAAGCGCGTCTGGGTTGCCGGGCACCGGGGCATGGTCGGTTCGGCCCTCGTTCGGCGGCTGGCGGCCGAGAACTGCGAGCTGCTGACGGTTACCCGCCAGCAGGCCGATCTCCGCCGCCAGAAGGAAGTGGAAGACTGGATGGCCGAAAACAAGCCGCGGGCGGTTTTCGTCGCCGCCGCGACGGTCGGCGGAATCCTCGCCAATTCCACCCGGCCGGCGGAGTTCATATACAACAACCTGGCCATCGAGACCAACGTCATCCACGCCGCCTGGAAAACGGGCGTGGAAAAGCTCCTCTTCCTCGGTTCGTCTTGCATCTATCCCAAGAACCCGCCTCAGCCAGTGCCGGAGGAGGCGCTGCTCACTGGGCCTCTGGAACCGACCAACCAGTGGTACGCGGTGGCCAAGATCGCCGGTATCAAAATGTGCGAGGCCTACCGCAAGCAATATGGCCGCGACTTCATCTCCGCCCAGCCGACCAACCTTTACGGCCCCGGCGACAATTTCGATCTCACGGCCGGCCACGTCATCCCGGCGCTCATCGTCAAGGCCCACAAGGCGAAACTGGCGGGCAAAGACCGGTTCAAGGTCTGGGGAACGGGCAAGCCCCGGCGCGAATTCCTTTTCGTCGACGACCTCGCCGACGCCCTGGTCTTCCTGATGAAGGAATATTCGGGCGACATCCACGTCAATGTCGGCAGCGGCGAGGAGTTTTCCATCGCCGACTTGGCGAGAGCCGTCGCTAGAGCAGTGGGTTTCGAGGGCGAAATCGTCTTCGACGGCAGCAAGCCCGACGGCGTGGCGCGCAAACTGGTCGATACAACCCGCCTCGCCCGCCTCGGGTGGACGGCGCGGACCAGTCTGCCCGAAGGCTTGAGGCAGACTTATGAATGGTATCTGGAAAAAAACGGCTGATGGCCGCAAAGAGCCCCGCCGAACACGCTACCGCGCGCCCGTTTCATCGGCATCCTCGGCGTCTTCGGATATGCCGGCGCACTTCGATAGAGAGCGACCTCATATATGGTCGTCGGCGCCGAGTTCGCCGACCAAATTTTCGACGGCGCTGATATGCACGGTTTGACCGGAAAAATACGCCACGCCGTCTTCCTTGAGCTGGCGAATGGCGCGCGACGTGGATTCCGGACGGGCGCCGATCAAAGCCGCCACGTCTTTGCGTGAAAGAGGCAGTTCAATCGAAAGCGTGCCGTCGTCGGCGACCTCGCCGTACCGATCCTTGAGAACCAGCAGCAAATGGGCGAGCCGAGCGCGGACGCTGAAGGTGACACTCTGGAAATAGTGCTCCTCGGCTTGCCCCAAATCCTTTGCCGCCCGCGCCAGGAACTGAAGCCCCAAAATAGGGTTATGGCCGAGCAGCTCCTTAACCGCGGAACCTCTGATGAAACAGATGACGGAGGGCTCCATGATTTCCGAACTGCCGCGGTGGCATTCCCCCGCCAGAAAGGGTCTGTAGCCGAGCGTGTCGCCGGCGGAAGCCAACCGGGGAAGCAGCACTGAGTTGCCGTCGGCATCGGTCTTACGGATGCCGACCAAGCCACTGGCGACGCAATAGATGCCGCGGCAAGGGTCGCCCTCGTGGAAAATGTACTCGCCGGGAAGGTACTTCCGGCAGGTCTTCGATCGGTCAAGCAGACTCACTTCATCATCGGTCAGCACGCTCCAGTCGGATTCGATCCGATGCTGACAGGCGAAACAGTTCACCTTGGACGGGGGTTTTCTGTGTTGTGCCATCGAAACCGTCACCCGATTCGCCATGGTAAATTGTTTACCGGCGTGGAAAGGAGTTATACCGGCCGTCGCGCTTTCAGCGCCGCGCTCAGCGTGCCGTCGTCCAGGTAGTCCAGTTCGCCGCCGACGGGAACGCCTTGGGCGAGGCCGGAGACGACAACCCCGGAGCCGGCCAGGCGATCGGCTATGTAATGAGCCGTGGTCTGGCCGTCAACGGTGGCGCTGGTGGCGAGAATTACCTCGCGCACCTGTTTTTCGCCGGCGCGTTCAATGAGGGCAGGAATAGCGAGGTCTTCCGGTCCAACCCCGTCCAGTGCCGAAAGCGTACCGCCCAAGACATGGTAACGCCCCCGAAAAGAGGCGGCGCGTTCGAGCGCCCAGAGGTCGGCCACGTCTTCGACCACGCAAATGATGGATGCATCCCGCCGGGGATCGGCGCAAAGGGCGCAAGGATCGCGGCTGTCCAGGTTGCCGCAGGTGGAACAGGCCCCGATGTTTTCGGCCGCCGCCGCCAAGGCCCTGGCCAGCGGCTCGGCCAGCGACTCACGGCGCTTGATCAGATAGAGCGCCGCCCGCCGGGCCGAGCGGGGCCCCAGCCCCGGCAGTTTGGCGAGAAGCTCGATCAGCCTGTCGATGCCGGACATGTCAGAAGGCGGAGGGCGAAGAAAAGGGCCGGAAACCCGCCCCGCGGCCATTTCCGTAAACCGGCATTTGTTCTCCGCCTAGAACGGCAGTTGCAGGCCCGGCGGCATGGGCAGGCCGCCGGTGAGTTCGGACATCTGCTCGGCCAACATGGCCTCGATCTTGCCCCTGGCGTCGTTGAAGGCGGCGAGGATAAGGTCTTCAAGAACCTCGGCGTCACCGTCGGCCATCAGCGAGGGATCGATTGTGACCTTGCGCACATGGGACTTGCCGGTGAGCGTGACCTGGACCAATCCACCGCCCGAAGAACCTTCAATCTCCGTATTGGCTAATTTCTCCTGCATCTCGGCCATCTTGGACTGCATTTCCTGGGCCTGTTTCATCATGGCGCCGAGGTTTTTCATGGCGAGCGATTCCTTTCTCCCGACGTGTTGGCGGCAAGACTATTGTGTATAGCAGGGTCGGCAACGGGTGTCATGCGGCACCATGCGCGATCATTGCTTCAGCGACTCGAGATGGCCCGCCGTTTCCTCGAAGGACACGCCCACTCCCCATCAAACGTTTTCCGGCGGCTCCGCCACCGGCGGCGCCGGGCGTATCTTTTCGATCTCGGCGCCGGGAAAGGTTTCCATCACCGCCTTGACCAGTGGATGTTCGGCGGCGCCGGCCTTGGCGGCGGCGGTTTCGGATTCTTCTTGTTGCCGCAAGGTCGCCGCGCCGGGTTGACTCGAAACCGTGACGACCCAACGCCGGGAGGTGCTTTCGTTGAGAAAACGGCTGAGGTCGTGGGCCAAAGCCGAAGGCGCGCGGTCGCCGGGATGGAATTCGATGCGGCCCGGCTCGAAGCGGACCAAGTGTAGGTTGTTGATTAGGTTGCCGTGAAGGATTGTTTCGTCCGCCTCGTCGGTCAGCGCCACCACCTCGTCGAAAGTAGCGGGATCGGGCAAAGGGATTGCCGCCTCCGTGGGTGGTTCCGGCGACGGTTCCGGGGTCGCCGTTTCGCTCCCGCCGGCAAAGGCGGCGCGAGGTTGGTCCTTGGCCGGCGGCGGTGAAGGGACGGTGGCCTGTTCGGCCGCCGAGTCGGCGGAGGCGAGTGGCGCGGCGGCGCCGGAGGCCGGGCCGCCGTCCTTTTTTTCGAGCGCCTTGAGAGCTTCCGCCGGTGTCGGCAGGTCGGCGACAAAGGCGAGCCTGATGAGAATCATTTCCGCCGCTTGTAACGGCCTGGGCGCGGTCTTAACCTCGCTCAGGCCCTTGAGCAGCATCTGCCATGCCCTGGCCAAAGCCGCCATCGACAGGCGCTCGGCCATGTCTGTTCCCATCACCCGTTCCGTTTCGGAAACGTTTGGGTCCTTGGCGGCGGCGGGAGCGACCTTGAGGCGCGTCAGCCAGTGGACGATTTCCAGCAGGTCTTGCAGAATCCGCGCTGGATCGGCGCCGGCTTCGTATTGATCGGCCAATACCCGCAAGGCGGTCACCATATCGCCCTTGAGGACGGCTTCCAGGGTCGTGAACGACTGCGACCGGTCAGCCAGCCCCAGCATCTCGCGCACGCCGCTCTCGCCGATGTCGCCGCTGGTAAGGGATATGGCTTGGTCGAGCAGGCTGAGGCCGTCGCGGACGCTGCCGTCGGCGGCGTGGGCGATCAGGCTGAGCGCCGCCGCCGTGACCTTGGCGCCTTCCTTCTCGGCGATGCCGGCGTAATGAGCGATAAGCGTCTCGACATCGACCCGGCGCAGATCGAAACGCTGGCAACGGCTGAGGACCGTCACCGGCACCTTGCGGGTTTCGGTGGTGGCGAAAATGAATTTCACATGCTCGGGCGGTTCTTCCAATGTTTTGAGAAGAGCGTTGAAGGCGTGCTTCGACAGCATGTGGACTTCATCGATGATGTAGACCTTGGAGCGGGCCGAGGTCGGCCGATAGCATACCCCGTCTAGCAGTTCGCGTATTTCTTCGACTTTGGTGCGACTGGCGGCGTCTATCTCCAGGACGTCAACGTGCCGATCCTCGGTGATGGCCCGGCAGTGTTCGCATACCCCGCAAGGTTCGGGCGTCGGGCCGCTTTGAGCGTCCTCCCCGATGCAGTTCAGCGCCCGGGCGATAATCCTGGCGGTGGTCGTCTTGCCGACGCCGCGGACGCCGGCGAGCATGAAGGCATGGGCCAGACGTCCCGAGCGGATGGCGTTGGTCAGCGTCCTGACCATCGCCTCCTGGCCGATCAGCCCGGCGAAAGTGGACGGCCGGTATTTCCGGGCCAGGACCAGGTATTGTCCGGATTCGTCCGTTTCCCTCCGCCCGGACGGGTCTTCCGATAAGTCTGACACGGGGGAACCATCTAGCTCGGTCATCGGCGTCCGGGATTCTTTTGACAAACGGCGCAAAATCCGCCGGGTGGGAGACTGAACGATCGACCCAGGCCTGAACTCGTTACGGCTGCTTCCTTCCGGATCTGACCGGGTTGGCGAGGGGCCTGTCCGCCGCCAGCCTCCCGCCGGCCACTATAGCAGCGGCGGAGCCGTTTCAAAAGCCGGTCATCATGCCAGCAAAGGATATTTTTTACCGTCGGCCGCCGCAACGCCCCAGCCTTGCCCAAGTTAACCGGGAGCGGTGGGAGGCTTGCCGATGGGCGCGCCGAAAAGACCCTCGCCGGGTTTGCCGGGAGCGCGGTCCTCGGGAGCGGCGGGAGGTTTTATGGGAGTGTCGAACAGGCCCTCGTCCGACTTGGCCGGCGGTTCCTCGGGCGGCGGCGCGCCGAACAGGCCATCGTCCGGCTTGGCCGGCGGCTCCTCGGGCGAGGGCGCGCCGAATAGGCCTTCGTCTGGCTTGGCCGGCTCCTCTTCGGGCGAGGGCGCGCCGAACAAGCCCTCGCCCGGCTCGGCCGGCTGCTCCTCCTCGGGCGAGGGCGCGCCGAACAAGCCCTCGCCCGGCTCGGCCGGCTGCTCTTCGAGGGGAGTGGTCCTTACCGGAGCAACGGGTGTTTTCGTAGTGGGTTTGGGAACGCGAGGGATGACCGATTTGGTATAATAAATTTTTTCGGGTTCGATAGATATGGAGCCGCTGGCGCTGCCCAGGCGGACAAAAGAGAACAGGAAGGGATTGTCCTCGAAATCGTAACGCCCGTTGCGAACGGCCACGAACCTGAGTTCCGCACTCTTTTGCGGCTCGACGGCGACGGCGGCGGTGCAGCCGCCAATGAACATTTGTTCGCCCGAAGTCACCTCGGCCAGGGCAATCGATCGGAAGAACTTCTGGGCGTGGAAAAAATGCAGACTCTCATCTTTGTTGTCGATGACCAAAACATAAGGCCGATCCTGGACAAGCCGGAAAACCATCGGCTCGAACTCATTCTGCCTGATGCGGATGGCTATGGTCCGGGCCTTTTCCCAGTTCGCCTCTTCGACGCGTTCCCGGGAGTCGGCGGGGCAACCATCAAAAAACGCGGGCAAGACCCCGTTTTGCGCGCATGCCGACAGCAAGGCCAAGGCTGTCGAGAGAAGAACCGGGCGCCAAGCCTTCTTCATATAGGATTTCTCTCGTAGCAACTCCACGAAGCATGCAGCAGGCCCAAAGCGCCAGAATCGTGGAAAAATATCAACCGCTCAAGCAGCGACCAAGTTAAAACGACAGTTCTTACCAAGGAATTAATACCGAAATCCGTTGAAACCGGCGGTATTGTTGTTTGTTGGGGCTTACCGTCTCGGATAGCCGTCAGGCCGCATATCCGGCGGATCGACGCCGAAGAGCCCGATCTGCCCTGGCGGCGGCGTCAGTGGCGCTACCGATTCGCGTCGCCGTGGGGTTCGGTCGTCAGCGTCGCTATGAGGGGTAAAAAGCGCTCAGTCCCCGGCTTTTCGTTGCTGACGGAAGGGATGGGCCGGATAGGTGCCGAGCATTTTCACCTCGCGGCTGAAGAAGTTCAATTCTTCTAGCGCCAGTTGAAGCCCGCGGTGTTCGGGATGGCCCTCGACATCGGCGTAGAACTGGGCGGCGGTGAAGTTGCCGCCGACCAGATAACTTTCCAGCTTGGTCATGTTGACGCCGTTGGTGGCGAAGCCGCCCAGCGCTTTGTACAGCGCCGCCGGCACGTTGCGCACGCGGAAAACGAAACTGGTGATGAGCGGTCCCGTTTTGGGGTGGGGGACGATCGCCTCGCGGGCCATGATCAGAAAGCGGGTGGTGTTGTGCTCGGCATCCTCGATGTTGGCCTTCAATGACACCAGAGCATCGATTTCCCCGGCCAGTTCCGAGGCGATCGCGGCATGTGTTTTGTCGCCTTTGGCCGCCACGTGCGCCGCCGCCCCGGCGGTATCGGCATGCACCACCGGCTCCATCCCCAGCTCCCGGATCAAGTCGCGGCATTGGTTGATGGCGTGGATGTGGCTGTGTACGTGGGTAAGGGCGGAAATCTCCGCCCCCGGCAAGCCGAGCAGATGATGATTCACCCGTTGGAAATGTTCACCAATGATGTAGAGGCCCGAATCCGGCAGCAGGTGATGGATATCGGCGACCCTTCCGGCCACTGAGTTCTCGATGGGGATCATCGCCAACGCCGCCCGGCTGTCGCGCACGGCGGCGAAGGCGTCCTCGAAGGCGCGGCAGGGCAGGGTTTCCAATTCGGGGCGGGCGCCGCGGCAGGCCAAGTCCGAATAGGCGCCCGGCGCACCCTGGAAGGCGATGGTTCTTTGCGCATCGGGCATGGTCTTGGCCGGCCTGTCTTTAAGATCCCCTGGCCAGCAATTCCCGGCCCCTCGCAAGGTCGGCGGGAGTATCGACAGCGAAGGGAACCCTGTCAACGAGAGCGGCGTCGATGCGCATGCCGTTCTCAAGCGCGCGCAACTGCTCCAAGCGTTCGCGCCGTTCCAGGCCGCCACGGGGAAGCCCGGCGAAGCGGGCCAGTGCACGGCGGCGAAAAGCGTACAATCCGATGTGATGATAGAGCGGCCCTTCACCGCAAGGAACAGGGGCGCGGCTGAAATACAAGGCGCGTCCGACCGTCTCCCCCGGTTGCAGCGAGATCACCGCCTTGACCACGTTGGGATTGGTTTTTTCGGCCTCGCCGCCGATTGCGCTGGCGAGGGTGGCGATGTCCACCTCGGCCTCGGCGAGCGGCCCGAGGACGGCGCCGGCGATATCGGCCTCGATGGTCGGCAGATCGCCTTGCATGTTGACGACGGCGTCATGGCGGCCGTCCGGATCAACGGCCTCGACCGCCTCGAAAACCCGGTCCGAGCCCGACGGATGGCCGGAGCGGGTGAGCAGAGCATCGCCGCCGGCCGCTTTCACCGCCTCGGCGATTTCCGTTTCCGCCGCCGCCACCAGCACGGGACCGAGGTCCGCTTCGACGGCGCGGCGCCAGACATGGACGATCATCGGCTCGCCGCCGATCTCGGCCAGCGGCTTGCCGGGAAGGCGATTGGACGCCATGCGGGCGGGAATGACGACTATGGGATTTCGCGGCAGAGCCATGGGCAGAGCTTATAACGCCGCCGGATGCGCCCCAAAACAGGTTTTTTTTGAGAGCATGTCCATGTTGATAAGGATCGGCATCCTGCTCGACGAAAGACGAACAACCACATCCAACCAATACATGAATGATATGTATTTCCATACGCATTTATCGCAACTAAGATGAAGCGATTCCAGTTGGCGTTGTGTCGGGTCCTCTTTGGCTTTAGTGAGATATGGTCGGAATGATTACGTTTTATTGGCGACAAAAAACAAAGCGCGCGGCCCAATTTTCCATCCGTGGCGCCCCGCTGATCGCGGCGTTGCCGATCTTGGCCTCCAATCTGCTCGGCAACTTGCTTGCGCTTACGCACAAACCGGTTACGGCATCGGCCGACAAACCGGCGGCCGCCGACGTCAAACGCGGCGCCAAGTCCCTCCCATGACCGAACCCGACGCAACGGCAGCTGTTCCCGACGATTTTGTCGATCTGGCGGTGGCCTTGGCCGCCGCCGCCGCTCCCGTTGTCATGCGCTACTTCCGCGGGGATATCGACATCGACATCAAGGCCGACCTGAGTCCGGTGACGGCCGCCGACTGGGAGGCCGAGGAAACCATGCGCGGCCTCATCGAGGCGGCTTTTCCCGACCACGGCATTATCGGCGAGGAGCACGGAACGATTCGCGCCGCGGCCGAGTTCGTCTGGGTTCTGGACCCCATCGACGGCACCCAGTCCTTCGTCACCGGCAAGCCCTTGTTCGGCACTTTGATCGGGCTCGTCAAAAACGGAGTGCCGGTCATCGGCGTTATCGACATGCCGGCTCTCAAGGAACGCTGGATTGGCGTCCACGGGCGGCAGACCACCTTCAACGGCAAGCCGGTCTGGGCGCGCGCCTGCGAGCGCTTGGGCCAGGCTTGGCTTTATGCGACCTCGCCACAGATGTTTCCAGAGGGCGATTTCCAGGCTTTCGAGAATTTGCGTAAACACTCCCGCCGCGCCATCTACGGCGCCGATTGTTATGCTTATGGCCTGCTCGCCAACGGCACCGTCGACCTGGTCGCCGAGTCGACCATGCAGCCTTACGACTACGTCGCTTTGGTCCCCGTGGTCGCCGGCGCCGGCGGCGTCATCACCGATTGGCGGGGAAAAGAGCTGACGGTACGATCCGACGGCCGCGTGCTGGCCGCCGGCGACAAGCACATCCACAAGGCGGCGTTGAAGGCCCTGAAAATCTGAGGACGGGAGTTTCGCCGCCGTTTCCCGGCCGATGAATCGCCATCCTTGATCCCAGGGGACGGCGCCGCCAATATCCCCGACCGGGAGCAAACGTTTTTTAAGGAGTTGGCAGCCATGGCGAGAAGCGGCGTCTTTCGGATCGAGCGAACGGGCGTTGTTTCGCTATTTGTCGTTTTCGCCGCCGCTTTATTGATGGCTCCCGCCGCCGCCGGCGAAGCCAAGCCCGGCCACGCCATGGCCATGCATGGCGAACCCAAGTACGGCCCCGGCTTCAAGCATTTCGATTACGCCAACGCCGAAGCGCCCAAGGGCGGCAAGGTCCGGCTCGCCGCCATCGGCACCTTCGATAACCTCAACCCCTTCATTCTCAAAGGCTCTGGCACGACGGCGGCGGGCGTCGGCAGGTTGTTCGAGACGCTGGCCACCGGCTCCCTCGACGAGGCCTTCACCAACTACGGGCTGCTGGCCGAATCCATCGAGACGCCGGAAGACCGTTCCTGGGTCGCCTTCACCCTGCGCGGAGAAGCCCGCTGGCACGACGGCGAGCCGGTGACTCCCGAGGATGTGATCTTCAGCCTGGAAATCCTCAAAACCAAAGGCCATCCCTTCTACCGGGCCTATTACGCCAATCTCGAAAGGGCGGAGAAAGTCGGTCCCCGCAAGGTGAAGTTCGTGTTCGGCGGCGGCGAGAACCGGGAACTTCCGATGATCGCCGGCCAGTTGCCGATTCTGCCCAGACATTACTGGCGGGGCCGCGATTTCGAGAAAACCACTCTTCAGCCGCCTTTGGGCAGCGGCCCTTACCGGATCGAGTCGTTCGAGCCCGGCCGCTTCATCACCTACGAACGCGACGCCGATTACTGGGGCGCCGACTTGCCGGTCAACCTGGGCATGAACAATTTCGACATCATTCGTCACGACTACTACCGCGACACCACGGTGGCGCTGGTCGCCTTCAAGGCCGGCGAATACGATTTTCGTTTGGAAAACGTTTCCAAGGACTGGGCCACCGCCTACGACACGCCGGCGGTCAGGCAAGGCCTGATCAAGAAAGAGGAAATCCGCCACCAGCGGCCGACCGGCATGCAGGCCTTCGTCTTCAATACCCGCAAGGCCATTTTCAAGGACCCCCGCGTGCGCCGGGCGCTGGCCTTCGCTTTCGACTTCGAATGGACCAACAAGAACCTGTTCTACGGCCAATATGTGCGGACGCGGAGTTTCTTTTCCAATTCCGAGCTGGCCTCGACGGGTCTGCCCGGGGCGGAGGAAATGAAGATCCTCGAACCCTTGCGCGGAAAAATCCCCGACGAGGTCTTTGCCAAGGTCTATTCGCCGCCCGCCAGCGACGGTTCCGGCAACATCCGCGACAACCTTCGCCGCGCCTTCAAGCTGCTCAAGGCCGCCGGCTGGACATTCAAGGACCGCAAGCTCGTCAACGCCGATACCGGCCAACCCTTCACCTTCCAAATCCTCCTCGGTTCCCCGGCCTGGGAGCGGATCGCCTTGCCTTTTACCCGCAATCTCAAACGCTTAGGGATAGAGGCCAAGGTACGCACCGTCGATACCGCCCAATACCGCAAGCGCACCGATGAGTTCGATTTCGAAATGATTGTCGATGCTTTCGGGCAATCGCTTTCGCCGGGCAACGAGCAGCGGGACTTCTGGAGTTCCGCCGTCGCCGACCTGCCGGGCAGCCGCAACACCATCGGCGTCAGGGATGCGGTCATCGACCGGCTGATCGAGCTAGTGATCTCGGCCCCCGACCGGCAAAGCCTGATCCATCGCACCCGCGCCCTGGACCGGCTGTTGCTGTGGGGCCATTACGTCATTCCCCACTGGCACATTCAAAGCTTTCGGGTCGCCCATTGGGACAAGTTCGGGCGGCCCGGCGTCACCCCCAAATACGGGCTCTGTTTCGATTGCTGGTGGATCGATCCGGCCAAGGAAGCGGCGCTGGCATCCCGTCGGGGAAAGAATTAGTACAGTACAGTGCAATTAACGACCCCATACGACGGTCTTCCGAGGTTTCCGGCTAGGAGCACGCCGCGCCGTGGTGCCATCCCACCACAAGCGGCGCGCGACGACGTCCGGAAGCCTCGGAAGACCGCCCTTAAGGGTCGCTTCTCCCGTCCCCTCGGGGCGTCGGGAACGCTTGACGATGCTTTGGCATCGCCGGCGCGCGCCCCTCCTACCGAGGGAACGGGAGAAGCGATCGTATGGGGTCGTTAATTGCACTGTACTGTACTAGGAAAGCGGCGCTTTTTCCATGTTCGCCTATATCGTCCGCCGTCTCTTGCTGATCTTCCCGACCCTGTTCGGGATCATGGTCGTCAACTTCATCATCGTTCAGGCGGCGCCGGGCGGCCCCGTCGAACGCCTGATCGCCGAGATCCAGGGCACCGCCGTCCAGGCGACGGCGCGGATCAGCGGCGCCGCCGGCGGCGAGGGCGCCGGTCAAGGCCGGAGCCAGCGTTTCGGCGGCGGCGAGTCGACCGTCTCCAAGTACAGGGGCGCCCGCGGTCTCGATCCGGAACTGATCAAGGAAATCGAGAAACTTTACGGCTTCGACAAACCGCCGGTCGAGCGCTTCTTCAAGATGATGGGCCAGTATCTGGTCCTCGACTTCGGCGACAGTTTTTTCCGCGACCGCAAGGTGATCGACCTGGTAATCGACAAGATGCCGGTGTCGATCTCGCTCGGACTGTGGACCACCCTCCTGGTCTACCTGATCTCCATTCCGCTGGGCATCGCCAAGGCGGTGCGCGACGGCTCGCGCTTCGATGTCTGGACCAGTGGATTCATTATCGTCGGCTACGCCATTCCTGGGTTCCTTTTCGCCATCCTGCTGCTTGTGCTGTTCGCCGGCGGCAGTTTCCTCGACTGGTTTCCGCTCAGGGGACTGACCTCTCCCGACTGGAGCGAGCTGAGTTGGCCGGCGCGCGTCGCCGATTACTTCTGGCACATCACCCTGCCGGTCCTGGCCCTGGTCATCGGCGGTTTCGCCGGGTTGACCATGCTGACCAAGAACTCGTTTCTGGAAGAAATCAACAAACAATACGTGATCACGGCGCGCTCCAAGGGGCTGGCCGAAAAGCGGGTGCTTTACGGACACGTATTCCGCAACGCCATGCTGATCGTCATCGCCGGCTTTCCCAGCGCCTTCATCGGCATCCTGTTCACCGGCGCCCTTTTGGTGGAGGTCATCTTTTCCTTGGACGGGCTCGGCCTCCTCGGTTTCGAGGCGGCGCTCAACCGCGATTATCCGGTGATGTTCGGGACGCTCTTTTTCTTCACCCTGCTGGGACTGGTCTTCAACCTCATCGGCGACCTCATGTACCATATCGTCGATCCGCGCATCGACTTCGAAAGCCGGGAGGCCTGAGCGATGCAACGGGACCGCTTTCTGGGTCTGTCCATCAGCCCGCTGAGCCGGCGGCGGCTGATGAACTTCAGGGCGAATAGGCGTGGTTTCTGGTCGCTTTGGATATTTCTTTTACTCTTCACCGTGACGCTTTTCGCCGAGTTCATCGTCAACGACAAACCATTGCTGGTAAAGTTCCAGGGCGCCTATTACATGCCCGTTTTCACCGAATATTCGTAATCTTCTTTTGACGGCGACTTGCCCACCGAGACCGATTACCGCGATCCTTTCATCGTCGAAAAGATCGCCGCCGACGGGTGGATGCTATGGCCGCTTGTCCGCTATTCCTACGACACCATCAACTACGACCTGCCGGTGCCGGCGCCGGCGCCGCCCAGCGCCGAAAACTGGCTCGGCACCGACGACCAGGGCCGCGACGTGGTGGCGCGGCTGATTTACGGCTTTCGTATTTCCATCCTGTTCGGCCTGGCGCTGACTTTTTTCAGTTCCATCATCGGCGTCGCCGCCGGCGCCGCCCAGGGCTATTTCGGCGGCCTCACCGACCTTCTGTTCCAGCGCTTTATCGAAGTCTGGTCGGGATTGCCGATCCTTTACCTGCTGATCATCCTGGCCAGCATCATCGAGCCCAACTTCTGGTGGCTCCTGGGCCTGCTTTTGCTGTTCAGCTGGATGGCGCTCGTCGGCGTCGTGCGCGCCGAGTTTCTGCGTGCCCGCAACTTCGATTTCGTGCGCGCCGCCCGCGCCCTCGGGGTCAGCAACGTCATGATCATGTTCAAGCATATCCTGCCCAACGCCATGGTGGCGACGCTGACCTTCATGCCTTTCATCCTGTCGGGTTCCGTGGTGACGTTGACGTCGCTTGATTTCCTGGGCTTCGGCCTGCCGCCGGGATCGCCGTCGCTGGGCGAGCTCCTCAATCAGGGCAAGGCCAACCTGCAGGCGCCGTGGTTGGGCATCACTACCTTTTTCATCCTCGCCGTCATGTTGAGCCTGTTGATTTTCATCGGCGAGGCGGTGCGCGACGCTTTCGATCCGCGCAAGACGTTCGCCGCCGCTGGAACCGGCACCGGAACGGGCCGCTGATGTCGGCCACGCCGCTTCTGGAAATCGACGGTCTGTCGGTCTCCTTCGGCGCCGGCGGCCGCGAGGTCAAGGCGGTGCGAGGGGCATCGCTCGGTATCGACAAAGGCGAGACGGTGGCGCTGGTCGGCGAAAGCGGCTCGGGCAAGTCGGTGACCGCCCTTTCCGTCCTGCAACTGCTGCCCTATCCCTCGGCCTGGCACCCCCAGGGCAGCATTCGTTTCGCCGGCGAGGAACTGATGGGCGCCGGCGAGGCCCGCTTGCGCGACTTGCGCGGCGACCGCATCGCCATGATCTTCCAGGAACCGTTGACCTCGCTCAACCCGCTGCACTCGGTCGAGCGTCAGATATCGGAAGTGCTGCTCGTCCATAAGCTGATGGGCCGGGAGAAGGCGCGTCGGCGGACCATCGAACTGTTGCACCTGGTCGGTTTGGCCGAGGCGACGGAGCGGCTCCATGCCCTGCCTTACGAGTTTTCCGGCGGCCAGCAGCAGCGGATCATGATCGCCATGGCCTTGGCCAACGAACCCGACCTGCTGATCGCCGATGAGCCGACCACCGCCGTCGACGTCACCATTCAGGCGCAGCTTTTGAAGCTTCTCAAGGACCTGCAGGCCGAACTGGGGATGGCTTTGCTGCTGATCACCCACGACCTCGGCATCGTGCGGCGCATGTCCGAGCGGGTCTACGTGATGAACGCAGGGCGCATCGTCGAGCAAGGCAAGGTCGCCGACATCTTCGCAACCCCGCGGCACCCCCATACCCGGCGCCTGCTCGCCGCCGAGCCCTCCGGAAGGCCCGAGCCGGCGTCAAGGGACGCCCCGGAGGTCATGGCCGCCAGCCAACTCAAGGTCTGGTTTCCGGTCAAAAAAGGAATCCTTCGCCGCACCGTCGATCACATCAAGGCAGTCGACGGGATCACCCTCCAGCTGCGCCGCGGGCACACCCTGGGTGTCGTCGGCGAGAGCGGCTCGGGAAAGAGCAGCTTGGGCCGGGGCTTGTTGCGTCTCGAACGGAGCCAGGGCGCCATCGTTTTCAACGGCCGCGACATCCAGGGCGCCGGCTTCAAGGAACTGAGGCCGTTGAGAAAAAAAATGCAAATGGTTTTCCAGGACCCTTTCGGCTCCTTGAGCCCGCGCCTTTCGGTCGGCCAGATCGTCGAGGAGGGCCTTTTGGTCCACGGCCTTGGCGGCGACAGCTACCAGGAACGCCGCGCCACGATCGGCCGCGCCCTCGAGGAAGTGGGACTGGAGCCCGACATGCAAAGCCGCTATCCGCACGAATTCTCCGGTGGCCAGCGGCAACGCGTTTCCATCGCCCGCGCCCTCGTATTGAAACCCGACTTCATCGTCCTGGACGAGCCGACGAGCGCCCTTGACATGTCGATCCAGGCGCAGATCGTCGAGCTGCTGCGCGAGCTGCAACGCCGCCACGACCTTGCCTATCTCTTTATCAGCCATGATTTGAAGGTTGTCAGGGCGCTCGCCCACGAGGTTCTGGTCATGCGCGGGGGATTGGTGGTCGAACAGGGCCCGGCGGATGAGATCTTCACTTGCCCCAAGGACCCTTACACCCGCGCCCTGATGGACGCGGCGTTCGAGATGAAAGCCGATGAAACCGGCGTGGTGAGTTTGTAGTGCTCCGTCTCATCTATAAGGTACCCATACGACGACCTTACAAGGTTTCCGGCTAGGAGCGCGTCGCGCCGTGGTGGCCGTCCACCACAAGCGGCGCGCGACGACGTCCGGAAGCCTTGTAAGGCCGCCCAAAGGGTCGCTTTTCCCGTCCCCTCGGGGCGTCGGGAGCGCTTGACGATGCGCCAGCATCGACGGCGCGCCCTTTCGGGAACTTACGCGGCGCCACTGGCGCCACGGTTCCCCTCAAGCCTGCCGAGGAAACGGGAAAAGCGATCGTATGGGTACCTTATAGATGAGACGGAGCACTAGGCATGGTTCTGCTATTCATCAGCGGCTTCCACCGTCCCCAGGGATGGCAGCGATTGCTGGCCGAGGAACTGCCTGATCTCGATTTCCGCGTCTGGGCGGACGAGACCGGCGATCCGGCCGACATCGATTTCGCCCTGGTCTGGGATCCGCCAATGGGAGAATTGGCCCGCTATCCCAACCTCAAGGCCATTTTCTCGCTTGCCGCGGGGTCCGATCACCTTCTCAAGGACCCCGCCCTGCCCGAAGTTCCCCTTATCCGCATGGTCGACCCGGCGCTGATCTCGGGAATGAATGAGTTCGTCATTCACCATGTGCTTCATTTCCACCGTCGGTTCGATGTTTTCGAGGAACGCCAGCGCCGCCGCGAATGGAAGGAACTGCCGGCGGCCGATACCGCGTGCCGGCGGGTTGGCGTCATGGGTCTGGGCGCCATCGGCTCGGCCGTCGCCGGCAAGCTGGGCGGCCTCGGCTTTGCCGTCGCCGGATGGAGCCGGTCGGCGAAAGAGATCGGAGACGTCGAAAGCTTCGACGGCGAGGATGCCTTGATCCCGTTTCTCAACAGGACCGAGATTCTGATCTGTTTGCTGCCGCTGACGCCGGCGACGGAAGGCATCATCAACAAGGAAACGCTGGCCGCCCTGCCCGAGGGGGCTTACGTGATCAATTGCGCCCGCGGCGGCCACCTGGTCGAGGACGACTTGCTGGCGGCGTTGGATTCGGGCCGCCTCGCCGGTGCCGCCTTGGACGTCTTCCGTGCCGAGCCCTTGCCTCGGGAGCATCCCTTCTGGCGTCATCCGAAGGTCGTCGTCACCCCCCACATCGCCAGCCTCACCGTGCCTCGCACGGCGATCCCCCACATCGTCGAAAACATCCGCCGCATCGAAAATGGGCAGCCGCCGACAAACCAAGTCAGCCGCGAGCGGGGATATTAGGGTCTGTACTCATGAACCAAGGGTCCGCTGATTGCCGCATCGCGGACCTTTGGAGGCTCCGCCTCGGAGTGCCGCTTCTTGGCCCAACTCGGACCTTCTAACGGTTTGAAATGAAGGCTATTCCTCTCTCAGGAAGCCACGGTTCGCTCAGGCGGGAAGCGCATGGTGACAGTCGTTCCCTTGCCGACCTTGCTTTGCAGCTTTATGCCGCCGTCATGCAACTCTATGAATTTTTGACAGAGGTAAAGCCCCAGTCCCGTGCCTTCATGACGTCTTGCATGGGCGCTGTCGGCTTGCTCAAAAGGATTTAACGCCTTGATGATGTCATGACTGGACATGCCCTCGCCGGTATCCGCCACCAAGACGTTTATGGAACCATCCCCGTCCAACTTGGCGGAGACTGTAACTTTGCCGTCCGCGGGAGTGAATTTAACAGCGTTGGAAAGCAGGTTGTTGAGTATCTGGGTTATCGCCTTCTCGTCGCCACGGAGCATTGGAAGATTGGGTTCCATGTCCGTGGCAAGGTGTAATTTGCCCGCTTCGAGCAGTGTTGAAATCATTTTGACGGAACTCTGGACGAGCAAGGAGACATCCAGGGTTTTTTCATCCAATTCGTATTTTCCGGCTTCGATCTTGGAGATGTCGAGGATGTCGTCGATGAGGCTGACGAGGAGGTTCCCACTACCGTGAATGTCCTTGGCATATTCCTCATAATGGGGGTCGCCGAGCGGCCCGAAGGCTCTGGCCTCCATCATCTCGGCAAAGCCCATGATGGCGTTCAAAGGGGTTCGCAGATCATGACTCATGCTGGCGAGGAACTCGGACTTGGCCAGATTAGCTTTTTCCGCCTCCTCCTTGGCCAGTTGATATTTCTCTGTCCGTTCCTCAACGCGGCGCCCCAGGTCACTCTTGGCCTCCTCCAAGGCCTCCCAGGCCTTGGCCAACTGGGTGGCCGAGAGACTGAGGTCCAGGAGTTCCCGCGCCGCGTAACGCGGCAGGTTTTCCTCGCCGAGTTTCTTCTCCGTCATCAGCCTTCTGAGCCGCCGGTCGATTTTGCCGATCGAGGCGGTGACCAGCAAATGTCCGAACAGGGTGAAGATCGCCGTCATTCCGAGCATGGAAGCCACGACGAAAAAAATCTGGGTGCGCACATGGTCTTCCGCGTCCCGGAACATGGTTTCCGTGTCCCATTCGATCATGACGGTGCCGAACGCCTGGCCGGCCACGACGATCTCATGGCTGGTGGTGATGAGATCGGTCCGCTCCGTTGCCGCCTTCCGGCTCCAGGCCGCCAGAACATACCCATCGGCATTGGTGATCTTGAGAGCGGCAATGTCATCGTCGACCGCCGCCGACTGCTCGACGACCGTCTGAAGCGCCGGAAGGTCCTCGACGATCACCGCGTCAACCGCCGTTGCCGACACCAGAGCCGTTGCCCTTTCGGCGTTGCGATGGAATGTCGTCGAAAGGTGTTCCTTCTCGATGTGCGGGGCCAACCCGCCCACCAGAACGGAAACGGCGAAGACGCTGACGCTCAGGACAACGGCGATCTGCCGCCATAGGGGCCAGCGGCCATGGTTCCGCCGGCCAGGATCGGTGCTGCCCTGCCTATTTGTGGAAAGCGGCATTGTCGCGGATGGCCTTTCGGATGCCGGCGTAGTCGCCGTCCCGGCCTTCGACAAATCCGTCCTTGCCGAGAGCCTTCAACGCCTTCGGGTCCCTGATCGCAAGAAGTGCTTCGCGCAAGGCATTGGCGAGTTTCTCGGGAAAGCCGGTCCGCGCGATCCACGGCTTGGTAACGTTGGGGAAACGAGCCAGCTCCCGGAGCGGATGTCCCTTGGCCACCAGTTTCTTGAAGGTGCTCTCCTTGAGGGCGCCGGCGGCAAACTTTCCGGCGGCCACCGCCATGCCCACCGTGTCGTGGCGTCCCAGGTATTCGTAGCCCGCCAGATCGGAGGCTCTGACACCGTGATCCGACAGGTACAACTGCGAAAGGTAACGGCCGATCGTCGAGCGCTCGTTGCCGAAAGCAAAGGTCTTACCCTTGAGGTCGCGGACGGAACGGATGGGGCTGTCGGCGTGGACGCAGATCAAGCCCAAGAAACTCTTCCGCCCTTTATTGCTCTCCAAGGCGAGGATGGTGATGTCCGGGGCCTTTTCCTTGGCCGCGATGTAAGAGGCGGGGCCGAAGCGCGCCAAGTCGACCTTTCCTTTGATCAGGAGGTCGACCCCCTCCCAATAGGTCTTGGTCACTTTGAGGCGGATGCGGACCGGTTCGCCGAAGATTTCGGAGGCCTTCTTTTCCAATACATCGAGAATGGGCCTGAACTGCTTGACGACGTCACTCGGCTTGTCGGCCGTGTAGACACCGAACTTGAGGGCAACGTCTGCTGTTGCGGGAAGGACGGCGCCAGAGGAAAACAAGACAAGGACGGCGACAAACAACAGAAGGCGCATCGGCAATGACCTATCTTGACCCCACAAGTAAACGAGGTCAGTTGCATTTTCCCAAGTTCAAAACCAATCATCATGATGACAAGGCGCTCATCAGGCGAAACAGAACCTGTGAGTGTTTCTTTTATACCGTAAACGATCAGGCGAGGTCCGATCTAAAATTACACCGAGCAAGTGAAGTGCGCCATTGATGACATTCAGGCCCGGAACGGGTTCGAGAAATTCGCCCACCGGCTCGATTGCGCCGCCCCTTGATGGTTTCGCGCCTCTCGCCGTGGCCGCCGCCGCTGGCGTTGACTTCGCCCGGCCAAGACCTTATACAGCGGGGCTTGAATTTCCCTAGGGGTGAGCTCGTGAAAAGAACCTTTCAGCCAAGCAGACTCGTCCGCAAGCGGCGGCATGGATTCCGTTGCCGCATGGCGACCGTTGGCGGCCGCAGGGTTCTCGCCAAGCGGCGCGCCAAGGGACGCAAGCGCCTTTCCGCTTAGGGTCAAACCGTGGCCGCCGCCATCCCCCGCCTGAAACGCCGGCCGGAGTTCCTCCGGGTCGCTGGCGCAAAACGCAAGTGGGTCGCTCCCGGCTTGATCCTGCAAGCCCGGCGCCACGGGTCCGGCGATCGCCGCCGTGGGGGGATTCATGAGGAGACGACTTCCATCCGCGTCGGCTTCACGGTCAGCCGCAAAGTCGGCAACGCCGTTGAGCGCAACCGGGTCCGTCGCCGTCTGCGCGCCGCCGTGGGTAAAGTGATGCCGGTCCATGCCAAGGAGGGGCACGACTTCGTGATCATCGGCCGCAACGCGACTTTGCGCCGTCCCTTCGCCGTCCTGATGAAAGATCTCGAAACCGCCTTGAAACGCCTGCACGCATATATCGAGTTGAAACAACAATAGGCTTGCGACAAGATGAATCCGGCCAGCACGATTTTGCGGGCATTGATCAGGGGATACCAGCTGCTGCTGTCGCCGGTATTGCCTGGCGCCTGCCGTTATCATCCCACCTGTTCGAATTACGCCCTTGAGGCCGTCACCCGTTTTGGCGTCCTCGGCGGCGGCTGGCTCGCCGTCAAGCGGTTCAGCCGTTGCCATCCCCTGGGCGGCTGGGGTTTCGATCCCGTTGCCGACGGCAACCCGCCGACGGTTCCCACGGGCGAGCAGGGGCGGGAACGTTCACCATGATCGAAAATCGCAATTTGATCATAGCGGTCGCTTTATCGCTCATCATTCTGCTCGGTTACCAGTTCTATGTTGGGGAGAAGTATGATCAGCCGCCCGTTGACCAACAACAGGGCGGGCCAGCCGGCGAAACGGCGGAGGGCGGCGCCCCGACGGCGCCGTTGGCTCCCACCGCCATCGGCGAGGAGCCCCGGCTCCCGGACGCTCCCGGCGCCCCGACGGCGGACGAGACGGTGGCCGCCAAGGACCGTGAAACGATCCTCGCCGAAGGCGGGCCGAGGGTGAAAATCTCGTCACCCCTGCTGAATGGCTCCATCGCCTTGACCGGCGCCAGCATCGACGACCTGACGCTGGTCGGATACCGCGAGGACCTGGATCCGGACAGCGGCAAGATCGTCCTCTTGTCGCCGCTCGGCTCGGCCGCGGTCTACTACGCCCAGTTCGGTTGGGTAAGCGACACCGGCATCGAGGTGCCGACGCCCGATACCGTGTGGCAGGCCAACGGCGACACCCTGAGCCCGGCGAGCCCGGTGACCCTGACCTGGGACAACGGACAGGGGCTCAGGTTCTCGCAGACCTACGCCCTCGACGAGAACTACATGTTCACGATCACCCAGCGGGTCGACAACACCGGCTCCCAGCCGGTGCCGCTTTACCCTTACGGGCTGATCTCGCGCTGGGGCACACCGAAGGTGACCGGCTTCTTCATACTGCACGAGGGGCTGCTGGGCGTCTTCGACGGCAAGCTCAGCGAGGTGGAATACGAAGATGTTTCGGAAGAGAGCATTTTCGAACCTTGCGGCGGCAACCGCGAGCGCCCCCCTGGAGGCGTGTTCTGGAAGTGCACCACTGGCGGCTGGTTTGGAATCACCGACAAGTACTGGCTGGTGACCATGATCCCCGACCAAAAGACCCAGGCCGATAGCCGCTTCAGCCACCGCCTGGAAAATGGTATCGACAAGTACCAGGTGGACTTCCTGGGTGGCCAACGGACGCTTCTCCCCGGGGCCGCGGTCGAGGCGGAAAGCCGCCTGTTCGCCGGCGCCAAGGAAGTCGCCCTGGTCGATGGATACTACACCTCCCTTGGCATCGAACGCTTCGACATGGCCATCGATTGGGGTTGGTTCCCTTACCTAACCAAGCCGCTTTTCCACTCCCTGACTTTTTTCAACGGTTACATCGGCAATTTCGGCCTCGCCATTCTGTTGGTGACGGTGGTCATCAAGATGGTGTTTTTCCCGCTCGCCAACAAATCTTACAGGGCGATGAGCAAAATGAAACTGCTGCAACCGGAAGTGACCAAGATCAGGGAGCGTGTCGGCGACGACAAGACGCGGATGAACGAGGAGATGATGGCGCTCTATAAGCGCGAGAAGGCCAACCCGGCCTCCGGCTGTCTTCCGGTGGTGGTCCAGGTGCCGGTGTTTTTCGCCCTTTACAAGGTTCTTTTCATCTCCATCGAGATGCGTCACACGCCCTTTTACGGCTGGATCCAGGATTTGTCGGCCCCCGATCCGACGACGATTTTCAACCTTTTCGGCCTGATCCCATGGACACCGCCCGGATTCCTGATGATCGGGGTGTGGCCGCTGCTCATGGGGCTAACCATGTTCCTGCAGCAAAGGCTCAACCCGCAGCCGGTCGACCCCGTGCAGGCCAAGATATTCATGTTCCTTCCCATCATGTTCACCTTCCTGCTGGCGCGGTTTCCGGCCGGGCTGGTAATTTACTGGGCTTGGAACAACTTTCTTTCCGTCATCCAACAACAGGTCATCATGAGGCGCATGGGCGTCAAGTAGCCGGCCCGCGTGTCGATGGGAATGCCGTGCCGGCCGCGGAAACGAAACAAAATTCGCAACACGAGGCCGTGGAACGGGGGCGCTGGCTTTTTGCCCAGGAATGCCGCTTCATCGCCGCCGCCGCCAGCCTCGCGCAAGTGCCCTGGGCGGCCTTGCCGGAGGTCGCCTTCGCCGGCCGTTCCAACGTCGGCAAATCGAGCCTGATCAACGCGCTGACCGGCCGCAAAACCCTGGCCCGGACCTCGAACAAGCCGGGCCGCACGCGGCAGCTCAACTTCTTCGATCTCGGCGGCCGGCTGGTGCTGGCGGATCTGCCCGGCTACGGTTTCGCCCGCGCCCCAAAGGAACAAATCAGCAACTGGACGACGCTCATCGAGGCCTATCTGAAAGGCCGGGCGCAACTGCGGAGATGCTGTCTTTTGATCGACGCCCGCCACGGCATCAAGGACCCGGACCGCAAGGTGATGGCCATGCTGGACGGCTCGGCGGTCTCCTATCAGGTGGTGATCGTCAAAAGCGACAAGATCACCGAGACAGAGCTCGAGGTCCGCATCCAAGCCATCATCGGCGACTTGGCCGTCCACCCGGCGGCGCATCCCAGGGTGATCCCGACCAGCAGCCGCCAGGGCTCCGGCATTGCCGAACTGCGCGCGGCGCTGGCGGCGCTGGCAAAAAATAGGTGACTGTCCGGCTTTCAAGAAATCTATGAAAATCAATAGCGTCCGAGTTTTTCACGGGCGACGAATTCACATTCGAGAGAGACAAGAAGAACTGGCCGAAAGAAAACGATTAGGTAGTGTCTCAGTTTGAAAACAGCCGGGGTAGACAGATGACCAACCACCTATCCATGGTATTGGGGATTTTAAGGAGGTGTTAATGGATTTGTAGTTGGCTCGCGCCTTAGAAATAACCGCTTGACAAGGAGAGATTCTTATTTAGAATAATTCAAAAAGGTGTTTGCGGCGTTTTCCGTTGAAGCACTCGTTTCCCGTTCCTTTTCAACGGTACCGCAAATACCCTTTTTTTCTCCCAGCACCTACCTATACCATATGCACAGGCCGTGGACACAAGGATTCTCTATGCCTAGAGGCCCGAAACGCCCTGCCGATGTTGTCGGCGCCGCCGTCATGGTCGCCAAGATCGCCACTGGCGAAATCGAAGATGAAACTTCGCCAATGCCTGCTCGCGCAAAGGGTGGCAAAAAGGGCGGCAAGGCTAGGGCTGAGGCTCTTGATCCTCAAACGCGTCGCGAGATCGCTCGAAAAGCGGCAAACGCACGGTTTCGCTATTGCGGCTTTCACCTTGTCGATGTCGAGTCTTCTCTTGTCCTTGACGACGTTATCGATGAGGAAGTCGATATCCATGACCTTGCCGAAGCGGGAAAGATTAACAAACTTCCGGCACGACAAATCGTCGACGTAGGCCTTGATGGCATCCCGGCACTGCCTCGCAACGAAATAGGCACCGTTTATACCTCCTGACGACGAACCGACTATATAATCAAATGCTTCGGTCAAGCCTTCATCTTCCAAGGCCGACAGAGCTCCGATGCCGTAGGCCCCCCTCATACCGCCACCTTGAAGCATGAGACCGGTCTTGATTTCCGATCTTTTCCCGGCGGCGATTTCAATCTTCCTTTTCGATAGGTTTCCGATAACCGCCTAGCCGTTTATTTTCTCCATAATACGAACCCGCTTGACTCGTTTCTTTCCCTTTTAGGCCGCTTCTTTGCGCTCTTTCGTGTCCAGTACCCCAAGCAGGCCTAGCCGCATGTGTCCTGATCGCTCCGACGATGAAGAGAGAAATATTATCAACGCGGAGGACGCGGAGAAATAAAGAAGCATTTAACACTTGCCCTATTCACTACCGATCCCTTCGGATTGGCATAATTCCCCGCGAACCTCGGCGTTCTCCGCGTTTCAAGCAATCCCCCATGATTCCAAGGCATGATGTTCAGCCGGAAGGCGGGGGAACGGGCGGCAAAACACTTATGCCCTTTTCATCCTCCACTCGTTCAAACCTTCGCCCGCCAGGGCTCCGGCATTGCCGAACCGCGCGCGGCGCTGGCGACGCGGCGATAACTGAAGTAGGCTGCAAGCAATCATGAACAGGAAAATCGACAAGAACCGCAAAACCAAGGAAGACTGGCTCGCCCAGGCCAAGGTGCTGTCCGAAGCCCTGCCCTACATGCGGCGTTACTCGGGCGAGACCTTCGTCATCAAGTTCGGCGGTCACGCCATGGGCGACGCCGAACTGGCCCGGCTGTTCGCCCGCGATGTCGTCCTCTTGCGGCAAGTCGGCATCAACCCGGTCGTCGTCCACGGCGGCGGTCCGCAGATCGGCTCCATGCTGGAACGGCTGAAGATCAAAAGCCAGTTCGTCGACGGCCTTCGCATCACCGACAAGGAAACGGTCGAAGTGGTGGAAATGGTGCTGTCCGGCACCATCAACAAGCAGATCGTCTCGGCCATCAACGAGGTCGGTGGCTTCGCCGTCGGCCTTTCCGGCAAGGATGGAAACCTGCTCAGGGCCGAGAAGCTCAGGCGCACCCGGCGCGATCCCGATTCCAACATCGAGCGGATTCTCGACTTGGGCCTTGTCGGCGAACCCACCGCGGTCGACCCGCATATCCTCGACCATTTCGACGAAACCGACATCACCCCCGTCATCGCCCCGATCGGCGCCGGTCCCGGCGGCGAAACCCTGAACATCAACGCCGACACGGTGGCCGGCGCCATCGCCTCGGCGGTCGCCGCCCGGCGTCTGTTGATGCTGACCGACGTCGAAGGCGTTGTCGACAAAAAAGGCAACCTCATTCCCGAAATGACGGTCAAAGAGGCCAGGGACAACATCGCCGACGGCACCATCCAAGGCGGCATGATTCCGAAAATAGAAACCTGCCTCGAAGCCATCGAAAACGGCGTCGAAGGAGCCGTTGTCATTGACGGCCGGGTGCCGCACGTCATGCTTCTCGAGCTGTTTACCGAGCACGGCGCCGGCACGCTGATCAATCCGGGCTGATGGCGATTCCTATCAACGTGGACAGGCTCTAGACCCCATGTCCGATCTGGACGTGGGTGACCCGTCTCACTGTATGCAGGTGTCGAGGGTTGCGCCGGATGGTCCGGCGCCGGTGAACGCATGCGTTC
>MPMB02019142.1_pt1 | contig 26159 bp, 20 predicted proteins | sample 1617371 | NCBI WGS metagenome assembly MPMB02 (sample SAMN05944808, study PRJNA350692) | marine metagenome | biome: marine; feature: ODZ; material: water; isolation source: 300 m water sample filtered on 0.2 um supor filter | place: Pacific Ocean | collected 2012-04-08 | depth 300m m
CCATCCTCTTGCAGAGCGAAGAGTACCTGTATCTCGTAGTGATTCAGGGGAACCACTGGGTCAGTTTTGTCTTTATCATCTGAAATATTCTTTCGATATTATCCTAAATCTGGAATATCCTTTCGATAATAGTTCGTATTTCATCAACAAAGAAAGCCCATTCCAGATAATCAGGTATAGACTACACTCAGATTACCAAAAATTGATCTGTGACAATTTCAGATAGTATTTAATGCAATACGATAGATAATTGTTTGATACATAGGCGAGGAGCTTGAGATGCATCCAGAGAGCAATATGCGAGACTTACTAACATTTTGCAACCAGCTATACGTTGATAACCTGACTTCTGTCTGGCGAGCAACACTGGCGGTGACAATAATAATGGTGGCTGGCGGGTTACCTGTAACGCCGGCTTTGGCGCAGGACGAGGGAGCGATGATCGAAGAAGTCGTGGTCACCGCACAGCGGCGTGAGCAGAGCCTGCAGGAAACGCCGCTGTCGATCACTGCCTTTACTGCCGAGGAGATGGCTGAGCGCTCGTTCACCAATCTCCGGCAGATCGGTGACGCGACGCCCAACATGCGGTTCACGACTTCGGGTACTTCAAGCGGTCGTACCAGCGAGGCGCTGGTGTTTATTCGCGGCATCGGCCAGACCGACGCCTGGATGACCGCGGACCCAGGCGTGGGCATCTACGTTGACGGTGTCTATCTGGCGCGCGCCGCCGGCAGCATAATCGATCTCATCGACGTAGAGCGGATCGAAGTGTTGCGCGGTCCACAGGGTACTTTGTTCGGCCGCAACACTATCGGTGGGGCCATCAACGTGATTACCACAGTGCCGGGCGAAGAAAAGAGCGGCAAGGCACAGTTTACGACCGGCCGCTTTGGGCGGATTGACGTGGACGCTGCTTTCAACGGGCCGCTGACCGAGAACTTGTATGCGAAAGTCGCGGTCGCCAGCCGCAAGCGGGACGGTTACATCAAGAATCTGTGGGACGGCGCGTGGGATGGTGACGAGGACCGCCAGACCATCCGGGGAGGGTTGCGGTGGCTGGCCAGCGACGACATAGAGGTGACGCTGAACGCCGACTATACTCGTATCGATCAGAATGGTATTGGGTGGAGTAATGTTGATATTAACCCACAAGCACCGCTGGCGGGTCTTTGGAACTTTCTGGTAAGTGGAAGCGCGGGGGTGTCATGGGGTGAGCACTGGGAGGCTCCCAAAGAGAACCAGACGTACGGTGGCTATGCTTCAGTGGAAGAAGTGGATGCCTGGGGCGTATCGATGACTGTCGATTGGGATCTGGGATCGTTGGCGCTGAAGTCGATCACCTCATATCGAGATCTCGATAGCCTCTCGCGAAACGATGGCGACGCCTCGCCGGTGCCGTTCGATGATTCCCCTGCTACGCCGGAACTGCAGGACCAGTTCACCCAGGAGTTTCAGTTCAGCGGGCAGGCCTTTGACGACCGGCTGAACTGGATCGCCGGGGCTTATTACTTCACTGAAGAGCCGAGCTTTGATACGAATATTTCACTTGCGACGGGCACCTTCGAGGCGCTCGAAGCCATGCCGGACGCGCTGTTCCCGCTCGTGGGGGGGGTCCCCTGCCCACCGCCGCCAGGTGTTTTCCTGCCTTGCGCAGGTGGTGCCGGTAATCCCTTCAACGTCGCCCTCGACATCAGGTTCCATTTAATCGAAGAGCTAGAAAACACTGGTTACGCGTTGTTTACCCAGGGTACCTTCGATATTACCGACCAGTTGGGCCTGACGGCTGGAGTCCGCTACAACTACGAGGAGAAGGACTTTTCCGTGTTCCAGCAACATCCCACCGGCCAGGTCCAGATCGATGCGAGCGCTAACGATGATTGGGCGTCGTGGACACCGAAGGTCTCGATCGAGTATCAGATCGACTCAGATTATATGGTCTACGCCTCGGCCTCACGCGGCTTCAAGAGCGGTGGCTGGAACGGCCGGCCTACCGACGAGGGTGGAATACAGACCTATGAGGAAGAGTTCGTCTGGGCCTACGAGGTGGGTTTCAAGACCGATTGGTGGAACAACCGGATTCGGCTCAATGGTGCGGCGTACTTCAACGACTACTCGGACATCCAGCTCGTAAGCTCCCAAGCCGATCCGGAAACAGGGGTAATGAGGATCATCACCGAGAACGGTGGAGATGCCGAGATCATGGGCTTCGAGTTGGAGATCACCGCCCTGCCGCTACCCGAGTTACGCCTCTCGGCCGGTGTGGGTACCCTCGACTTCGAGTACACCGATTTTGCTCGACCGAATTGTGCCGTGGCACCGCTGGGAACGTCATGCACCGGACTTGAAGAAGGCGATGTGCTCCCACAGGCGCCGGAGTTGACCTTCAATCTGTCGGCCCAATATATGGTGTCGCTGACCAATGCCGCTAAGGTGCTGTTACAGGGAGACTACTACTATGTTGACAAGTTCTACGTCGATCCGTTCAACGTCGAAGCGATCGCCGCGCCAAGTTCCGAAATGATAAATATGCGCATCGCTTACGTGGCACCCGATGATAAGTGGGAGGTGGCAGCCTTCGTCACCAACCTTACCGACGAGATCAATATCGTAAACGGTTTCGAAGTGGAAGCGTTCGGTGCCCGGGCGGTCACTTATTCGCGGCCGCGCGAATGGGGGTTGAGCGTTAAGTACCAGTACTAGTGTGTTTTGGCTATTTGTGGAGTACTAGACGCGAACAAGCGGAGTAAAGAAGCGGGTGCCAGCACGCCCGTTATCGAACCAGGCGTTACCGTTTATCAGGCGGCCAAGATGGTCGCGGTGTTAGGGCTCAACCAGGACCGGCGAAAGCTTGCGGCCATGGAGTCTTCTTGAAGACATACTACTCGATCAGTTGAATGTCCATCTCGCCGACCAGGGTTTGTCTAGTCTAGGGGGAAGTGATGAAACGTAATACCAAAATTCTTGCTACGGCTACTGTCATTGCTCTGTTGGCTATTCCGTTAGCCCAATCATCTGATCGAAGCGCGGACAACATGAAGATCGAAGGACTTGACCACGTGGCCATCGGCGTCAAGGACATGGACAAAGCGGTGGAATGGTTCACTCGTGTACTGGGAACGGAATTTTACGACATCGCTGGATCGTCAGATCTTAGTTCCGAGGAGCTGGGCGCCCGCTACATGCTGAGTCTTGATCACGGTGTTGAATTAATCTCTCCCGTGTTGCCGGTCAAAGAGACTGCGGCGCCGCACATTAAACGTTTGGCCAAGCTCTTGGAGGACCGTGACAGTGTGCTCATGCGCATCTCCTTCAAGGTTGAGGGGCTCAGCGAAGCCGCACTTGAGGAAAGGGGCATACATATTCAAGGCAAGATCGAGGCGGAGGAAATCAAACCCCTGCCGCTGCGCAACATCAAGGAATACTTGGCCAAGGAAGAGGACACCCTTGGTATCCAGATGATGTTCCTCGAGTTTGATCAGCCACAAGAGTGACATACGATATAACCATGAAACTTGCCGGAGCGCGATTCAGATCTGTAAAGCGCTGCACGGTGGGGCTAGTGGCTACATTAGTGGGATTTGTCCAGTTTAGGGGAAGTGATGAAACGTGATACCAAAATTCTTGCTACGGCCACTGTTATTGCTCCGTAGGCATTCCGTTAGCCCAATCATCTGGTGGGAGCACGAACAACATGAAGATCGAAGGACTTGACCACGTGACCATCGCGTCAAGGACATGGACAAAGCGGTGGAATGGTTCACTCGTGTACCGGGAACGGAATGTTACGACATCGCTGGATCGTCAGATCTCAGTTCCGGGGAGCTGGGCGTCCGCTATATGCTGAGTTTTGATCACAGTCTAGTAGGCTAGTTTTTCGCGTTACACACGGATTAATAGGAGATTAGTACTATGAGTATAACGCGCCGTGGGTTCACCGGATTGGCGGGTGCCGGCATTGTCGCCCCTAACGTGACGAAAGCGCTGGCGGCAAGCGCCGCCGGTCGAGAACCCCATCATCAAAAGGTAAAAACCATGGGACTTACAAATGTCGTCGAAAGACCCAAGTTCGAAGATTACAAGAAGAAGTACGAAGAGTATTTCATCATGGAGCGCAGGGACGGCGTCATCCTGCTGCGCATGCACACGCAAGGCGGCCCAGTGCAATATAGTCTCGCGGTTCATAACGCCTGGGGCCAGGCCTGGCACGATGTCGGTAACGATCCCGAGAACGAGGTCATGATCCTGACCTCCACCGGGTCGACCTGGATCGGAAAATCCGACCAGTCGAGTATCGAGGAAGACGAGAACAAACCAGGCGGCTCAATGGGCTACGACACCTATTACGACGCTACGAAGTTGATCGAGAATTTCCTCAACGACTTCGATATACCAACCATCGCCGCCGTCAACGGCCCCGGTTTTCACACTGAGTTCGCACTCATGTGCGACATCACCCTGTGCGCCAATCACACTCAGTTTGAGGACCCCCATTACCTGATGGGGTTCGTGCCGGGAGACGGCCTTGGCCTCGCCTTCCAGGAATTGCTGGGTCCCAAGCGCGCCGCCTATCATCTCTACACGGGCCAGGGCATCGACGCTAACACGGCCCTCGATCTCGGACTGGTCAACGAGGTATTGCCCACCAATGAACTCGTGGAACGCGCCTGGGAGATCGCCGGCATGATCATGAAGGCACCGCGTGTCACCCGCCGTTTGACCAGCCAACTGATGAGGCGATCCTGGAAGCGCCGCGTTCTCGACGATTTGCAAATGCATCTTGCCTATGAAGGTTACGCCGCGGGCCTTGAGCACCCGTCTCACGATTTTGAAAAGATTTCCAAGACATGGAAGAAGTGAGCCACCCAAATCAACTGTAACCAATATGCAGAAAAAATGTCTGTTAGAATGTTGTGCCAGTGGTCCTATATGGGCTGACGACGTACAGTAACTATCGAATGGGTAGGTTTGAGATGGGTAGAGAAATCCGCTTGTGTGTGCCAATCACCACTGAAGGTCTGCGACTGGAAAAAGACGTGCAGGGACATGGTGATGATGACACATATATCAGTGTGCGCATCCTCAATGAGGGACCAGCTTCCATAGAGAGCCATGTGGATGAAGTGCTGGCCGTCCCCGATCTCCTGCGGTTGGCCAGGGAGGCGGAGCAGGACAGTGTTGATGCCGTTATCATCGACTGCATGGGCGATCCCGGTCTCTTCGCCCTCAGGGAAGCTGTTTCGATTCCCGTATTCGGCCCTGCCCAGACTTCCATGCATGTGGCAAGCATGCTCGGGCATCGCTTCGGTGTTGTTACCGTTCTTGAAAGATTGCATCCCCTGATCCGTAGTCTGGCGACGCATTGCGGTCTCGAGCGCAATATGGTGGAGCCGCGTTCAGTAGAGATCCCTGTTCTTGAGATCGAAAAAAACCCGGAGAGACTGCAAGAGCTGTTTATCAAAGAAGCCCTTGATGCCGTACAGCAGGATGAGGCAGACGCTATTATCCTAGGTTGCACCGGCTTTTACGGCATTGCGGATAAGATCGAGGAGGGGCTCAATAAAGCGGGCATCAGCGGCGTACCAGTCATTGATCCCATTCCTGTCACCATTGAATTTGCCACTGCCATGCTCCGTTGTGAGCTCTCCCACAGCAAGCGTGCTTTCCCCATGCCCAGAGAGAAATAGACCGAATGCGAATAGGCGTTGATGTAGGTGGTACCAATACCGATGCCGTGTTAATGGACGGCACGGAAGTACTGGCCACCCACAAGTCACCAACAACCGCTGACGTTAGTAGCGGTATTGTCGCGGCTATACGCTCCCTGCTCAACGAGAGCGACATAAAGGCCGTTGACATTGAACAGGTCATGATCGGTACGACCCACTTTACCAATGCCTTTGTGGAGTGTCGGGAATTGCAGGAAGTGGGGATCCTGAGACTGGGGTTGCCGGCAACGGCGGCCATTCCACCGCTGACCGATTGGCCGGATAACCTGGCCGATGCCATGGGCCGTCATATCTACTTGGTGGATGGTGGTTATGAATATGATGGCCGTGAGATTTCCGCCTTTAATGAGAAACAGGTATTGGAGGCTGCCCGTGAATTCCATTCGAAGGGGATCGGGGCGGTCGCGATATCCTGTGTCTTCTCGACGGTAAATGGCTCCATGGAGGAACGTGCCGCGGAGATCGTTCGCGACGAAATACCAGACGCCCTTATTACCTGTTCCAGCTATATCGGCAGTACCGGGTTGCTGGCACGGGAAAACGCGGCAATCATTAACTGCAGCCTGTCCATCCTTGCCGGCCAGGTCATGGAATCCTTCACTGGGGCGCTAGTCAGTTTGGGCATCAAGGCACCCCTTTACATCAGTCAGAACGACGGCACCCTGATGACAGCGGAGTTTGCTGCTCGTTTCCCCGCACTGACTTTTGCTTCCGGTCCCACCAACAGTATGCGTGGCGCGGCCTACCTCTCAGGTGAACACAATGCCATCGTCCTTGACATCGGCGGGACGACATCGGATGTAGGCATGCTGACCAATGGCTTCCCACGGCAGGCGGCTGCGGAAGTTCGGTTCGGTGGTGTACGTACAAATTTTCGCATGCCGGATATTCTCTCCATTGGCCTCGGTGGAGGCAGTATCGTGCATCAGGGCGACCCTATGAGCATCGGCCCCAACTCCGTGGGTTATGAACTGATGCAGAAATCACTCGTTTTTGGTGGTTCCACCCTGACGGCCACTGATGTGGCAGTGGCCCTGCACCAGCTGGATATCGGCACTCCAACCAAAGTCAGCCACCTGGACAAAAAACTCCTGAGTGACTGTAACGACAATATTCATGAACAACTGAGTACGGCTATCGACCACATCAAGACTAGCGCTGATGCACTACCCGTCGTTCTGGTCGGTGGTGGGAGCATCCTGGTTACATGTTCTCTCACCGGGGCATCTAAGGTCATCTCACCGGAACATTCTACTGTCGCCAACGCAATCGGCGCTGCCATCGCTCAGATAGGTGGTGATATCGACCGTGTCTATATCTACGAAACACTCGGTCGCGAACAGGCATTAGAGGCAGCGAAGGCGGAGGCCATTCGCAACGCCGTCGACGCCGGGGCGGCGAAGGACAGTGTCGAAATAGTCATGCTGGAAGAGGTTCCGTTGGCCTACATGCCAGGTGGGGCGGTAAGAGTACGGGTTAAGGCTGTGGGCGATCTGGTGAACAGGGCCAGCGAGGAAAAATGAAGATGGAAATAAAGCCGTCGGATATTGAAGACCTGGCGCGGGGCGCGGCCTTTCTCGGTTCCGGTGGTGGAGGGGACCCATATATTGGCGGCTTGTTGCTGCAAAGCGCCATCGAGCATGGGCAGGCGCCACAAATCATTTCCGTTGATGACATCGACGATGATGCGGTGGTAGTGCCCATTGCCATGATGGGTGCACCGACGGTGATGTTGGAAAAGCTACCCAACGGAGCCGAACCCGAACGGGCACTACGCCGCTTTGAAGAAAGACTGGGCAAACCCGCGACCGCGCTTGTGGCGGCTGAGATTGGTGGCTTTAATGCATTACTGCCCCTCATCGCCGCTGCTCGTCTCGGGCTTCCCGTCATCGATGGTGACGGTATGGGGCGCGCCTTTCCGGAACTGCAGATGGTTACCTTTAATATCTTCGGTGTACCTATCGCCCCCATGATCATGACCGATGAGCATGGTAACGCGGTCGCCGTGGACTGCGCCCGGAGTGAGGACGCAGAACGCATCGCCAGACATGTTGTCATGTCTATGGGGGGTGCCAGTCACATCTGCCTGTACTCACTGAACGGGCGTCAGGCGAAGGAAAGCATCGTCAGAGATACTCTAAGTCTTGCCCTCGGGATCGGACAAAGTATCAGCGGGGCCCGTGATACCTCCAGCGATCCCGTTACTTCTCTCATTTCCTACCTTCGTTCCACGGATTACTACCAGCATTGTGGTGAGCTATTTAATGGCAAGATCGTGGATCTACTCAGGGAGACCAGGCAGGGCTTTGCCGTCGGCCGGCTGGTTATCGAAAGTGTCAACGGGAAGGCGAATCGCCTGGAAATCGAGTTTCAGAACGAAAACCTCATTGCCCGTATCGACGGCGAGACAAAGGTTGTAGTCCCGGATCTCGTCTGTATCGTCGATCGCGATACCGCCGAGCCGATTACAACTGAGGCCTTGCGTTACGGGCAAAGGGTCAGGGTCATTGCCGTGGGTGCCGCACCGATAATGCGTTCCGATGTGGCCCTGGATGTATTCGGGCCAGACAAATTCGGTTACGACGAGCCATTCACACCAGTGGAGAAATTAAATAAATTTTTGTAAGACCTGCAGTGCAGCAAGCAACAGAAGGGAACCAGCCATACCCAAGCCCAAGGCCAACGAATTTGACTTTCAGGAAGCTTTTGGACTCGCCAATCTGAATATTTCATTCGAGCCACCGAGTCAGAAATAGCAGGTGTCAGTGTATGGGACTAATATCTTTAACGGGAAATAAAGCTACTTCAAGGAAGACCTGAGACTGACTTTCCTAGGGCATGTGCCTGACTTTCCAGCCCTGCGATGAATCGGGTGTCAAGGTTACGTATCGATTGTAGTTTGATTACAGGGTAAAGGCCTATGGTTGAAATGGCACAGGTCGGGGTACTGATCCCTGATTCAACTCCACCGGCTAGAATTGGTGATCTGTGCGCAAAGGTGGAGGCATGGGGTTTTAACGAACTGTGGGTCAGTGGGGATTATTTTTTAATGCTGGTATTGTGAGCGCTACCTTGGCACTGAATGCCATCAGTAATATACCAGTCGGAATTTGGATACTCTCGGCCGTTGTTCGCCATTCCGCAGTAACGGCTATGGAGCTGGCAACCCTTAGGGGTACCAGCCTCGACTGACCAGATGGGGTTGCGCGACAGATCCTGCCCATGCTTATGAGTGGATGGACTGGCTTATAGTGGTAGGAGAACCGGAGGAGTGCGCCGATAGGATTGGTCAACTCCAGAAGTCAGGAGCGTCATCCTTGGTACTCATGCCACTGATGATGGAAGATGCGGCGTCACTGCTCAGGTTAACAGCCGAGGAAGTGTTGCCGAGGATAAGTTGATACAATGGTTTTGATGAAGAGCGGAGATCAAGGTTGGAATTTATAGGCGTTCACTCCATCGAGGAAGCCCTGCAGATGCTCTCCCGTTATGGAGAAGATGCAACGATATTAGCTGGGGGTACAGACGTTATGACCCAGCTCGATCGTAGGGAAATCGATACGGAAGTTTTGTTGCATATTGAAGCACTTGATGAACTGAAAAAGATTGAGCTGGGAAACGACCGGGTGGAGATCGGCGCATTGGCCACTCATCGCGAGCTCGCAATGATGACTCTCCCATACGGTGATTATACGTCGATCCACTCGGCCGCGGTATCTGTTGGGGGCTGGCAAACCCAGGCAGTAGGTACTATTGGCGGCAATATTTGCAACGCCTCACCGGCCGCAGATCTAGTACCAGCATTACTTGTCCACGGCGCCAAAGTCAGGTTACACAGTAAGAAGCGGGGCGTTCGCATGTTGACGCTAGAGGAATTTCTACTGGGGCGTCGCCAGACGGCCCGCGAAGCCGATGAATTACTGACTCATATTTCAGTTGAAGTACTACCCAAGAGAACTGCAGATGTGTACCTGAAGGTGGGACGGCGAAGTGCTATGGAAGTAGCCATCGTGGGACTTGCATTACGTATGACCATGGATGAGGATTTCGAATTAATTGACGACATTCGCATCGCGACCTGTGCGACGGGCCCAATTTCCCGAAGGGCCAGGAGAGCGGAGGACATTCTCAAAGGAGAACGCTGGTCACTGGAACGAATTACCGATTCAGGAAAGGCCTTGTGCCGTGCTGTTAGTCCCATTGATGATGTGCGGGGAAGCGCGGCTTACAGAATGATGGTATTACCTCGGTTGCTGGAACGGGCTATGGGGCAGTGTCTGGAAAAAATTCAGTCTCTATCGTAATAATTAGATGATAAGCGGCTTATGCAATCTTTGAGGCTTAAAGTAAACGGTAGACAGGAAGAAGTTTCTGTAGACGATTCAGAAACTCTTTTGGACATGCTGCGCATGCGGCTTCATTTAACTGGAACGAAGGAAGGTTGCCGTGAAGGTGAATGCGGGGCCTGCACTGTTCTTATTGATGGTATGCCCGTCGATTCTTGTATCTATCCCGCCATGGCCTCAGCTGGTCGCGAAGTGGACACGATAGAAGGACTCTGCAGCAGTGAGGGACCTTCAATTCTGCAACAAGCAATTGTGGATTGTAGTGGATTGCAATGTGGTTTCTGTACACCCGGGGTCGTCATGACCTTGACAGCGTTATTACGAGAGAACCCAGATCCTTCTCCCGAACAGATAAGGGAATCTTTGTCCGGCAACATATGTCGTTGTACAGGGTACGCACAAATTGAAGATGCCGTAGTAAAAGCAGTAGAAAGACAAAAAGGGGGAGAGAACTGATGCCTGTCGTCGGTCAGACACTGTCGCGCACGGATGGGTTGGCGAAGGTTACGGGTGCGTCTATTTACACGGTGGATTATTCGGAGACGGGTATGCTACACGGATGCCTGTTACGTTCAGCCGTCGTGGCTGGTCGTATTACGCGCATCGATACGTCAGAGGCGAGGGTCATGCCAGGTGTTCGCGCTGTGTTAACCGCCTCCGAAGCGCCGCGAGGACGAGCGGGTATGATCATCCTAGATCAGCCCTTGTTTGCCGGGGAGCAAATACGTTACGAGGGAGAACCCATTGCTGCAGTGGCTGCTGATACCCTGGCGCAGGCACGGGCAGCGGTAGCCGCAATTGAAATTGACATCGAAGAGACACAGGGACTGACAGATATGCAGGCAGCCCTTATGGACGACGCACCATTGATTCATTCTGAATGGGAATCGTATGCACTCTCACCCATGGCCGCGCAAAGTGACTTGCGTAGGTCCGGTAATATCGTAGGTGAATTGATTGCTAATCCCGACGGTGTAGATGATGCATTTGAGCAGGCCCATCTGATCGTTGAAGACGAATTTGAAGTGTCACGCCAATACCAAGCCTATATAGAACCCATGAGTGCGGTGGCTGTATACCAGGACGGTCGATATACCGTACATACTGGAAGCCAATTTCCTTTTAATATACGAGAAGAAGTTTCACACTTTCTGGGTATTCGATCATCAGATGTACAGGTGGTTGGCAAGACGGTGGGTGGTGGGTTCGGTGCGAAACTAGGTTGCGGCACTGAACCATATGCCGCAATATTATCAAAGGCGGCAGGCGGACGGCCAGTCAAGGTAGTCAAGCACCGCAGCGAAGATATCATCACCGCCCCCTGTCGTGAAAATGTCCACATGCGCATCAGATCAGCTGTCGACAATGAAGGTAACATCATTGGCCGTGAGTTCAGCTGTGACTTTGATAGTGGTGCTTATGCCATTGAAACTCCTTCCTTTCCCAGTGTGGCCCTGCATTTCGCAGCCGGTGTCTACCGTGTTGGACCCACCCGGGTCCACAGTCGTGCCATCTATACAAATACCGCACCCACGGGTGCCTTCCGAGGTATCTCGGGTCCCCACATCTACCTGGCAGTAGAACGGCATATGGATCACATTGCCAAAGAGCTAGGCGCTGATCGAAAGGAATATCGTATGCGTCACTTACTTAAGGACGGGGATGCTCTGTTAAATGGTCAGGTGCTCGACGATGCACATATATTGGAGGAGGCCTTTGCTGCGGTTGAGGAGAAGGCACCCTGGTGCGGTTTTCAGAAGGAGAAAGGGAAGTATAGAGGTTCAGGTATCGCGGCTGCAGTATGGTTGACCAATCCACTGCCGGGTAGCATCACCATAACTCTCGATGAGGATGGGACTGTTCAAGTAGTAACGGCTGCGAATGATAACGGCTCGGGTGCCGTGGCCATGGGGATTACACAGATAGTCGCCGAAGAACTTGGGCTGCAAACGGACGATGTAAGAATAGCTTTACCTGATACGGACACCTGTGGTTATGACGCTGGTTCTCAGGGTAGTCGCACTACACACATTGTTGGTCGCGCCGCTTGTGATGCGGCGGTGGAAGTAAAGGCGAAGGTATTTGATGTAGCTGCGGGTCTGCTGGAGGTCAATGTCAATGATCTGGAACTTGTGAAAGGCACTGTGGGTGTCGTGGGTTCACCAGAGGCTCGTATACCGCTGGGAGATGTGGTCATGGCCGCCACGTACCAGGGTCGCTCCTTGACTGGTAGCGGTGCATACATGACACCGCCGGTACCTTTCAACCCAGCTTGTGCGGCAGGACTCGTATTAGCTTCCCTGCCTACGCTGACCTACCATGTACACCAGGCGGAGGTAGAAGTGGATCCGGTTACGGGAAATGTTAGGGTGTTAGGTTATGTCATCGCCCAAGAAGTGGGAAAGGCAATCAACCCGGCAGGTGTCATGGGCCAGATCCAAGGAGGTTTTGCCCAAGGACTCGGTCTTGCATTGTACGAGAGCCTGCGTCTTGACAAGGGTCATTACCTGGAAAGGACTCTGGAGGCCTATCGATTACCGCTGGCTGTTGACGTGCCCAGGGTGGAAGCGATTATCCTCGAACATCCTGATGAGGCAGGACCATTTGGTGCCAAAGGCGTGGCAGAACCCCCCGTGGCCTTGGTGCCGGCGGTCATCGCCAATGCCGTCAGCGATGCTATAGGTAAACCCTTCAACAAGATCCCCATTACACCAGAAGCGGTACTCGCGGCACTTGCCGAAGAGTAGAGCTACATGACACCACACCGCCCGAGCATATAGGACGGCAAGAGCCCTTCTGCATGAGGTGGCGCACGCATCCTCCAGTGCAGGACCGCCCTGCACTAGCGCGTTTGTGCGCAGATCAACGCTGGTTTTGAAGGTCAAGGGAAACCTGCAGAGCGGCGACGGCGGCGGTCTGCATCACATCATGGCCGCTGCGCTCTTCACTCGAAGGTTCGCCGTCGTAACTTGAGAGGAAGGCAAAGGTGATACGCGACTGTGGATCGAGGTAGGCCATGGTGTTGTAGCCATGAATGTTTCCGCTATGCCCCCAGACGATGTGGCCGGCCAGACTCATTCTTATGATGCCATAGCCATATTCCGTCACCATTCTCCGGGAATCGGCACCGTCGCTTGCCTTCCATTTGGCCGGACTTTCGCGAAAGTCCTCTACCCAAAGCCCCATCGGATTGCCCTCGGTTCCGAGCGCATCCATCCAGGCGATGAGATCATCTCCGGTCGAAATCATGTCGCCGGCGGCAGACGCCACAGACAGATCCATTGGCCCGGTTGTCTCGAACACGCCAGGCGATTCCGGATTCGCGTAGTAGCCGCGCGCCATAAGGTCATAGGGCCAGGCTTCCGCTTCCCCAACATAGGTGTGCGTCATACCAAGCGGCTTGAATATCCGTTGGCGCAGGAATTCGACCCGAGATTGCCCGGAGACCATTTCCGCAATGCGGCTGAGAACCACGAAGGCCATGTTGTTGTAGGTGAATCCTTCTCCCGGCTCGAACTGCTGCCCTTGAAGCTGACTCAGGAACAGAAAATCCTCCAGCGTAAATTTTATCTTCGGGTAGGGCCGGGGATTGTCCACGTACAACTGGCCGTCGCCGATGCCGCTGGTATGCGTAAGCAAGTGCCGTATGGTCACCTGCTCGCTTCCAGCGAAGCCGGTGACGTATTTGGAAACGAGATCGTCGAGATCGAGCTTTCCATCCTTTGCCAGAAGTTGGACGGAAGCCGACGCGAACATCTTGGTGATGCTGCCAATCTGAAAACCTCGCGCGGCATCCATGGGGATCGTGCGCTCGCGGTCAACGTGCCCGGCGGCAATCGGAATCCGGCAGATCCCCGGAATATTGACGATAAGAACCGTCCCCAATGAACCGCGCCGGACCACGTCATCGGCCACGGCCTGAAGACGTTGCGTGGCATATTCGCAGGTCAGTTCTTTTGAATGCGCGCTCCATGCCGTCAGAACCGTGAAAACAAGAAACAATGCGCTGACTTGTCTCAGTATCATTTAGATCACCCTCCCGGTGGTTTCGCTCACATTCCGCCAAGGCCGCGCAATACCTGGCCGATCACCAGGGTCCAGCGCGGTGAGATCATCTGCGTCCAGTCCTCGGTGCCGGGCGAGAAGCCGGCCTGGATTTCGCATTTGATCTTTTGCCCGAGTTCGCTCTCGACGTCGCCGTGGAAGGTCAGCCAGTGGTTGGCGAGCCAAAGCTCCATCAGCCGCTCCTCGTTCAGGCTGCCGAACTCCAGCCCGATGGGCGTGACCTCTGCGTGAGGCAGCGCGCGGATATAGCCGGTCTGCATGTAGCCATGGGACAGGGGAAAGAAGGGAATTGAATCAGAGCTGCCTTCCACCTGGGCCAGGGGCGTGTTCAGGGCCGGGCCGATCCAGGCGCGCGCCTTCTCCAGCGCCGGATCGCCGGTCTCCGCCAGGGTAAAGATCGAGCCGTAGCCATAGGCGCCGACGCCGGTGTGGGTGTCGAGCAGGCAGATCTGCTTGGCGGCGCCCGCGAATTCGGCGAGAAACTCCAGGGTCGTCAGGTGCGACCAGGTGGGCTCGGTACCGCTGAAGGAGAGGCCGTCGGCATGGCTGTGCTGGCCCTGCCACAGCGCCTCCAGGAAGGTCTCCTCGCCGTTTTGGGCCGTGTACTCGGCCAAAAAAGCGGTGGCCTCGTCACGTAGCGGGCCATCAAGTTCGGGGCAGCACATGGCCTCGTGGATGTCCTCGTAGGCCGGGTTTTCGGGCAGCGGCTGATCGAAATCCAGGAAGTTCTGGTTGAGGTCCACATTGCCCTCGGTGGTGTACTGCACATGGGCCACGCCGTAGCAGTTGACGGCGTGAACTATCAACACAGCGACGTCTTGCGGAATATCGCGGTAATGCCCTTCGGCGATCCAGGCGGTCTGGCAACCGCAGCCGGCCAGACCCTCGATGCCGTGCACGCCGGAGGTCAGAATCAGCAGATTGCTTGCATCCGCCGGGCCGAAAAGCGCCAGATCAATGGTCAGGGTAGTGCCGCCGGGGCCGGGGGTCGGGTTCTCGTAGGCCTTGGTCGCGACGCCCGCCAGCGTGCAGGCGGCACGAAATTTATCCCGTGCTTCGGCGTAGTCGGCTGAAAAGTAACGCTGCGTTCCCATGGTACCTCCGGCCATGATTCAACACCCTGGCCTCGGGAGACTCAATGATCCAGAGTATACGAATTATTAACGCCGTTTTCTTGCAAATTCACAAGTACAAACTGACGACCAACGCCGATCCTGTTATGCGCCAACGACGCGGAGTTCGTCGCGGGGCAAAGTCGAGAGATCGTCAAATCCATTTGTGGTGATGACGACCGGGTCCGACACGATAAAGAAATACTCTCCGATCGTCGCAAACCCAAAGAGACTAAGCGTCATGTTTTCTTCCAGGACATGCTCGTCGCCAACACGAATTATCAGATCCTCATGCCAGAGATAGCGATAACCGATGCCAATGCCATAACCGGCATGAAAGGCTTCATGGTCTTTTATGTCGCGGACATCTATCACAGCCTTGATAACATCGGCCGTCGACACACCCGGCTTGATCAAAGAGCGGGTGACATCGATTGCATCACGTGCCCGGGCAAAGGCCTCCAGCATTTCTTTGCCGGGTTCGGCGCCGCAGGCTACCGTGGTCCCCCCCACGGCATGATAGCGATTGAAGCAAGCGCCGGCCTCGATAAACATCGGCTCCCCGGCCATTAGCATCCGCCGCGTGGGTGGAAGCATGTTTGTCCTCGACATAACCGCCGGAATAATCATCAAAGGTTGAGCAACATCCTCACCTCCCGCGGAATAAAGGGCGTGTAAAGCTTCCGCATTGACGTCGCATTCACGTATGCCCGGCTTCATGGCGGCAAAAGTCGCTTCCATTACCACATCGTAAAGGTGTCCGGCCTGACGCATGTAAGCAACTTCCGCCGGCGACTTGTGGATACGAAGTTCCATGACCAGGTCAGAGGCGTCTACCAATTGGCCACCACCCCGTTCCACCTGCTCGCGAACGAGATCATAATCGTAGGCGTTCAGAGTAAGGCTCCGCTTCTCGATGCCGATTCTCTTACCGGACAAAAGGTTGAGATCAGCCAGAATTTCAACTGTCATTTTTGCATTGTCGTCATTAAACGGCGTATCGTAAGTTCGGATATCGTTGAGGAAAGGTGAGTGGCTCACCCACTCGGCCATGGTATTGCGTACAAAGGCAACAGGCCCGCCGTCAAGCGGCGCGATAATCGTCTGATAGGAGATTGCTGCCCCGGCGGCCATATCATAGCCGTAGAGGTAGAAGAAGCTGTGATTAGCAAACAACAACATGACATCCAGTTCGCGCCGCTGCATATCGGCTTTGAACCGTTGAATGCGGTCTTCATATTCTTTTTCCGCAAACGGAAATGGTGGTTCCAATTGGTTTTCAGAGTTCGATAACGACATTGCCCATCACCTTTCGCTTTTCGAGGAGATCATGCCCCTTGGCCAAATCCGAGAGTGTTAGTTTAGCGTATATCTGTGGTGCAATCTTACCGTCTTTAAGTAGTATCAGAAGTTCCTGCAGCGACTCCTTTATCCGCTCCGGTTCGTGTTCCATGACCGTCCAAAGACTAAACATGCCCAACGTAAGGCTCTTGGCCACAGCCTCGAACATTAAAGTCTGGACAAAATCGGGGTTTGGAAGACCCTGAATCAGCCCGCACACCACGGTCCTACCGTAGGGCGCGAGCATGACAAGGTCATCGGCGAGCGTCTCTCCAACAACCGGATTGAACACTAGGTCGGCTCCAGCGCCCTGGGTCAAATCCATAACGCGTTCCGGAACTTCCTCGTTTGTGTAGACGATCGCATCATCGGCACCCTGAGTACGGGCAAAAGCACATTTTTCTTCCGTGCTGGCCAGCGCGATTATCTTGAGACCGGCAAGTTTGCCAAGCTGTACCAACGCCGTCCCGACCCCCCCCGCGGCCGCGTACACAACCGCAGTTTGGCCGGCCTTAGCTTGTGTGGCAGTATGCAGCAGATGGTAGGCTGTGAGGTAAAAATTGGGCAGTAGAGTGGCTACATCGAAGCCCACTGCGTCCGGCATCTCAACCGTCGAACCGACCGGGCATACGAGATATTCCGCATTCGCGTGAGCAGCATTGACAACGACGCGGCGCCCCAGCCAGTTGTTGGAAACCTCTTTCCCAACACCCTCTACAATGCCGCTCGCTTGAAAACCAAGTATCGCGGGTAGCGAGGGAGAGTGGCTTTCAGGCCCATCGATATAGGCGCCGGAGCGAATAAGTGTGTCACCAAATCCGACTGCGGTCGCCATGACTTTCACCAATAACTCATGGTTATTTGGCCTGGGAGCATCGACCTCACAATACTCCAGCACATCGCTGCCACCGTATTGGGTTGCTATCACTGCTTTCATTGTGTTCGCCATCATGCCTGCCCCATTTACGCCACGTTTAGCAACCCATCAGATCTGAGAGTGGCTAAGGTCGCACGCTATCATGATACTCGCTGTCCGGATGGCGAGTGGGATCGGATCGATAACCGGGATACCCTTTATGTTCGCGTTCGCAAGATCAGCCTTAATTCCAGGACCCATACCCGACATAGAAGTACAGCCAAGTATGATCACTTCGGTTTCATCTTCCCTGACGGCCTTTATGGCTTCCTGGGACAATACTTTCTTCGTTCTTTCGACTTCGTTCATGGCGGCCAAAACCGACATACCTAGTGATCTGGGCGGGCCTAAATGAGTTTCCAGGTCATAGCTTCGCGCCAACTCGCGAATTTGCGTGTGATGTTCTGGAAGGCTGGTGAGAACGGAAAACTTCCGGCCGAGCATAGCGGCGAAATACATTGCGGTCTGTGCTGGGCCCAGTGCTGGTATAGACACTGCTTCCCTTATTGCTGACAGACCAGTATCTCCCATGCAGTCAACGAGCACAGCGTCAATACCATCCCGTTCGGCCGCAATCGCAAACCCGACCATTTCTGGAATGGCAACGTTTGTGTCAATGCGTCCATCTTCAGTGGGTGAAGCTTTCTTAAGGACCTGCACGGAGATCCGCGCATCCGAAACGCCAAATTCCTGAACATCCTCCTCAAGCCGGAGTCCCTCTACATTTACCGGCAAAATCAGGCGTATCTCATGAGTCATCGGTTTGTTTTTTTCCAGACTATCGTTTAGCTGCCAGGCTCGAGTCCGAACCGCGTTTGCGTCATCACTTCGTTGCCTGACGGCTTGATAATGAGATTGTCTTCCAGACCCAACCAGCCGCGTCCGGGAACCATAACTGACGGTTCAAGTGCAACACACATGTTGGCCTCCAGCACAATTTCCTCGACGGAATCCTTATCGCCTATCATCGGGTCCTCATGCACGCCTGCACCGATCCCGTGGCCACCATAGGAACCGAGATCGTATTTTCCTCCCGATTGTTTATGTAACGTCTCCGACATGACCCCATGCAGTTCAACGTTCGTCACTCCAGGCTGGGCTTCAGAAACACCTGCTGCCAGCGCTTGACGAACCGCTGTGAAGGCCTCGTTCACCTGATCGTCCGGGGTGCCGGCCAAGACTGTCCGGCCGAAACACGAATGGTAACCGTGTGAACAGCAACCTATATCGATACGAACCAATTCGCCGTTCCGCACTGCCTTGGACGAAGGGTTGTTGTAGGGTAAGAGTGCATGCAAACCTGAGAAAACCTGCGGCGTAAACGCACTGTACTCGGCGCCATGCAGGCGAAAGGAGTGCTCGACTGCGGCAGCAATGTCTAGTTCGCTGGCTCCTGCCCTGACAACCTTAAACGCATCTTCCATCGCGATATCCGCCAACCCACAGGCACTTCTCAATGCCTTCAGTTCTTCTTCATTCTTAACGAGCCTTGCCTGGCGCAATATCTCTCCAGCATCGACAAAATGGGTTCCATTCAAACGATTCTGCAAAGACTCCTTAAGGGCAAATGGCATTGCTGAATCAAGGGCAATTTTACCTTCGGCCAATCCCAGCTCCGACAGCTTGTTCGCGATGATTTCCGGCCATTTGCCAACTCCCATCGGTTGCAAACCTTCCCGCGTGCCATCCATTGGAAGTTCTTCAATATCCTCAAGCCATGGTGCCCGCTGCTGCATGGGATACCCAAAGCCCTGCAATGGAAAAATTGTCGGGAATGAGGCATCTGCACGAACCAATGCCGCGTTTGCAGTTGCCATAAAAAGAGAGTGAAGAACTGGCAAACCCGTCACATAGCGCCAGTTGTCCATTGCAATCACAAACAGCGCGTCCACCCCGTTCGCGGACATCAGTTCTTTCAAGCGCCCGCAATTGAGTTCGACGAGTGTCCTGTCATCAACCACGTTCTCTACGAAATCGGTTATCCTCATGTGTTCCTCTCAGGCTTTTCTACAAGATTATCCTCTGGGTTTCGTTTGCCGGCCAAAACAGGTTTTACCGTTCTCAGTTCCGGCAATATGCCGCTCATAGTGAGCCAAGCCCGTACAGGGCTTGCCTCACGATTTGTTTCCAGCGCGGGTAGATCATATCCGTCCAGTCCTCGGTTCCGGGATAGAAACCTGCCAGCACTCGGTGCTTGATCTTGCGCCCGAGTTCGCTGGTCGGATCACCGTGGAACGTGAGCCAATGATTAGCGAGCCACACTTCCATCACTTGCTCTTGACTGAAGGTTTCCAGCTCCAGCCCCACTCCCACCACTTCGGCGTGGGGAAGGGCCCTCACGAAACCGGTCTGCAGGTAACCGGCCGGCTTAGGGAAGGGAGTGTTTGATTCAAATTCTTTTTCTGTCAATGCCCAGGGCGACTGCAGCGATGGACCGAACCAAGAACGCGCCCTCCCCAGTGCTGCATCTCCACTTTCAGCCGTGGTAAAGATCGTACCGCAGCCGTATTTCCCCGCGCCGGAGTGGGTGTCGATCAAGCAGATGTGCTCTGCGTCCGCTGCAAATTCGGCCAGTATCTCAAGCGTCGTGCGATGCGACCAGGTGGGCTCGGTACCGATGAAGGAGAGGCCGTCCGGATGGGTGTGCTGACCGTACCAGAGCGCCTTCAGAAAGGCGGGCTCGCCATTGGTTTTGCGGTACTCATCAAGAAACGCGTCGGCAGCGTCACGCTTAGGTCCCTGCAGTTCCGGACAACACAATGCGTCGTGAATATCTTCGTATGCCGGGTTAGCCGGAAGTTCCACATCGAAATCCAGGAAATTCTGGTTTAGATCCACGTTACCTTCGGTCGTATATTGGGTGTGTGCCACGCCGTAGCAGTTGATGGCGTGAACGACCAGCACGGCAACGCCTTCAGGCAGATCGCCACACAGTCCCTGGGCGATAAATGCAGTCTGACAGCCGCTGCCTGCCAAGCCTTCGATGCCGTGTACACCCGAGATCAGGATCAACAGTTTGCGCGCATCCACGGGCCCAAATCGCGCAACCTCCGTGGTGAGCAGCAGGCCGCCGGGCCCGGGAGCAGGGTTTTCATAGCTCCTTGGTGAGATGTCCGCAAGCGTGCAGGCTGCTTTGAATTTTTCTCGGGCCCCAGTGTAATCAGTGGAAAAGTAACAATGGCTAACCATCGCTCATTCCTCACAAGTGGTTTGAGTAGAAGTCAGGTTATCAACGTATAGCTGGTTGCAAAATGTTAGTAAGTCTCGCATATTGCTCTCTGGATGCATCTCAAGCTCCTCGCCTATTTATCAGACAATTATCTATCGTATTGCATTAAATACTATCGGAAATTGTCTCAATTTTTGGTAACCTGAGTGTAGTCTATACCTGATTATCTGGAATGGGCTTTCTTTGTTGATGAAATACGAACTATTATCGAAATGATATTCCAGATTTAGGATAATATCGAAAGAATATTTCAGATGATAAAGACAAAACTGACCCAGTGGTTCCCCTGAATCACTACGAGATACAGGTACTCTTCGCTCTGCAAGAGGATGGTCCGGCATCAACCAGATACGAGCGATCATCGACCACGATCTGTTCGAGTCTCAACTTGTCCACGCTGCCGTTTTCTTGCAAATTCACAAGTACAAACTGACGACCAAAGGTTACTTTCTACAGTACTGCCAGCGCCAATCTGCTAGGCTTCGTTGTCATGGATAGTCAAATTACGTTGACGACGGGACAGCTGATCGCGCTCACCGCCGTGATGCTGCTCGCGTTTGCTGCCTCACTCGGCATGGCATTCAATCTGGACGCCATTGCCGTGTCCTTCGCCACGACCAACACTGTCGCCGGGCTGATCACATCGGCCGAAATGATGACCATAGCGGTGGCGACGTTAGTGTTCGCTCGGTTTGCCGGTAGCATCCACCCGCATCGTATCTACCTGCTGGGACTGACGGGCATCGTGGTGTTCAATCTGGCATCCGTCCTCGCTCCGGACCTGATGTGGCTCGGAACGATCAGACTGGTTGCCGGGTTTTCCGTGGGGGCGGTATCTGCCACAGTAATGCGAACAGCCGGACGCAGCCACAATCCGGAATTCACCTTCGGCATAATTATGGCGATGCTGGGTGTGATGGCCATTCTGATCGCCTTCGTTCTTCCGCGAGCACCACAAATGCGGTTGGTGCTGCCGGACATTCATGCCTGGAGCGAAGTCGATGGCCTTTATATTGTCTATGCACTGTGTGCCATGGGCGCATTGTCCTTCATCAGCAGTACGCCCGGGCATCACGAAGCTGTGCCGACAGGGACACAAAGCACTTCTCGACCGCCCCGGTCCGGCTGGCTCGCGTTGTTGGGACTGGGTCTGTTGTTCTACGGCCACGCCCTGCTGGGGGTGTTTCTGGTAAAGGTCGGGCGTGATATGGGGCTCGGGCCGGAAACCGTGGGCTACGTGTTCATGATCGCAGGCATCTTTATGATCCCCTTGCCCATGGTAGCGGGATACGTGGGTGTCCGTTTTCCGTCCCGGGGACTCATCGTGACGATTGCGTGTGCGGTGGTCGCGATGGGACAGATCGTCGCTTATACCGGCTCGACGACAGTTTTTTTCGTGTCTGCACCGATCTTTATGGCCCTCCCGGCTGCGATCATTCCGATCTTTCTGGGCGCAATGGCCCGGCTCGATCCACTTGGGGGACTGGCCGCCGCGCACCAGGCATTCCTCATGGTCGGTGGCGCCCTGGCGGCGTTCACCGGGGGGGTGCTCAGCGACCTCGGCGGCTATCAGCTCAATGGTCTGGGGGTTGCCGTGTTCGTTGTTGTCGGGGTTGTGCTGGCTCAGCCCGGCCTGGCGCGAGCCGACCACCTGCGGCATGCACCGGTTTAATTTCGAAACAGCAACCTCAACCGATTATGTAAATCAGACCAGAGGCAGGGAGCAATCGTCAATCGAGAAATTTCTTTCACTGCCAAGACCAAGTCAATATTTAAAACGCGGTTTTACAATAAATGAACTCAATGCATTTGCAGTAGAAATGACGGAAAATGGAGCCGCTGGGGTCCTCTGCGAGATGCGGTCTCGACAGTCCATGCACCCTTCGCCATAACTTCTATTGGCGGCACCGCGGTGATCGATGGCGAGTGGAAGCTAATGCCGCGCGGATATACCGGATCCGCGACGCTGAACCCCATTGAAAAAGGATCATACTATCCTTCATAAAAAGGATCGCCGCTATGAAACAAGCCAAACGATACCTACAGTTTTTCGCCAAGTATTTGCTCTTGCCTACGGTGGTTCTCGCCATGGTCGTCGTGCTCGGTGCCCTGGCCACACGGTCGGTGATTCAAAGCGACATTACCAAGGCGCGGCGCATCACTACATCCAACGGCGTCGAAACTCTCGAAACCGTGGCCATCGGCGGCATCGAGCAGTGGATTCAAGTGCGCGGCAAGGACCGCGATAACCCGGTCATCCTCTATCTGCACGGTGGGCCCGGCTCAACCATGATGCCTTCCGGTCACGCTTTCCAGAGCGACTGGGAGAACGCTTTCACGGTCGTGCAGTGGGATCAGCGCGGCGCTGGCAAGACCCGTAACACCAACGGCAAGGTGGGCCTTGAGGTCATGACCCTGGATCGCATGGTGGAAGACGCGCGCGAGGTCACACTCTACCTTCTGCAACGCTTCGGCCGGCAGCGTATCTTTATCCTCGGTCATTCCTGGGGCAGTTATTTGGGAATCCGCCTAGCGCTGCAGTATCCCGAGCTCTATCACGCCTATGTGGGCACCGGGCAGATGGTCAACATTTACAAAAACGAGAGGCTCTCTTATTACGGTATCGTGGCGCTGGCGGAGGAGCGCGGCAACCAAGAGGCGCTGGCGGCTCTTGAGGAATTAGGCCCGCCGCCCTACACCCAAGAGCAATTGATGGTTCAGCGGGAATGGTTGATGAAACTGGGAGGGGCTTTTTACGGCGAGACCAACGTTATACCCCAGATCAAGATCATCGCCACGGCACCGGAATACTCACTCTTGGACATCTATGCTTTTTTCAACGGCGGCAGTTCTATCGAACTCGTATACGACTCCTTGATGGCGGTCGATTTACCGTCGCGTGGTCTTGATTTCCAGATACCTATCTTTTTCTTCCTGGGTCGCCACGACTACGTCACGCCATCGTCCCTGGCCGAGATGTATTTTTCTGAAATTTCTGCACCGCAGAAGGAAATTGTTTGGTTTGAAAAAGCCGCTCACGCTGCCATGCTGGCGGAGCCGGAAAAGTTCACACAGGCTTTGATCGAGCACTTGCTTCCCATTACGTCAAACGGCAATTAGCACGTAATTTTTCCGCCAGAACTTAACGTTCAGGCGTCGCTATTTGTCTTGTGTTCGCATACAACGACTCATCACAACTCTCCTTCTTCACTCCAGATATTGGGCTAATAGCCAAAACATACCGGTTATTCTTCCTATGCGTTCGGCAAATTGGATCACTGTGGCGGTACTTCAATGTTTGTTGTGGCGACGACAGCCTAGGCTGAATGGACGGGCCGAGCAAGGCGGCCATGCCGTACCGCGTCGCTTTATGATAACGTGCGCCCGGAGTTCAATTGGATTAGCAGCAAAGCCGGGGATAACATGCGCAGAATGATCATTTTAGTGGCCCTGGTGGCGGTCGCCGCGGGCCTGTGGATTATGGGTGAATGGAACAGGGGGGCGGAATTGCCTGAATCAGCATTTGGCACGTGGGAGTCCCCACTGGGCGCCCGGCAGGTATTTGCGGGCGCTGACGCCGTATCGTTTCCGCGCTCGACTGGCGACGGCCTTTATTTTGTTGAATCGCGCGCGGCCGAGGGCGGCCGGGACGTTCTGGTCCGGCTAATAGATGAAGGCGCCTTGGAACGTGTCTCGCCCGCTGATTTCGATGTCAGGAACCGGGTTCATGAGATGGGTGGTTTGTCCTACGCCGTTGCCGAGGATGCTGCGTTTTACGCTAATTTCGTGGACCAAAAGCTTTATCGGCAATCGACGGGAAGTGATCTGCCGGTCGCGCTGACGCCGGAGGGGCTGCGCTATGGTGAATGCCTCGTCGACGAGGCGCACCACCTTTTGATTTGCGTGCGCGAGGATCACCGCGCGGAGGGCGAGGCGGTCAATACGCTCGTCGCCGTGGATATGAATACTGGCGGCGCGGGGGAGATATTGTTCTCGGGCACGGACTTTGTTACGGCCCCGCGGCTGTCACCGGACGGAAAAACCTTAGCCTGGGTGGTCTGGACGCACCCGAATATGCCGTGGGACCATACGCAAATTATGCTTGCGGATATCGGCGATGGTGGGGCGCTCGAGAATACCCGCGCCGTTCCCGAGCTCCAAACAGGCTCCATGGTTCAGCCGTTGTTTGCGCCGGACGGCACACTGTATTTCGTTGCCGACTGGACCGGCTGGTGGAATCTCTACCGCCTGGACGGCACGGGAAACCCCGTTCAAGTACTTGATATGAAAGCTGAATTTTCCTTCCCCGATTGGCAGTTGGGGCAACGAAGCTACGCCTTTCTGGACGACGGCAGTATGCTTGTCAGCTATACCAGCGGCGGCCTGTGGTATCTTGGACATCTTGATCCAAACGCTGGTACGCTGGCGCAGATCGGCGACGCTTATGCCAATATTGGCCACGTCGTGGCGGGTCCGGCGGGCGCTTATTTCATCGCCGCCACGCCCACCAGGCACGCCACTCTGTACCGACTGGCCGGCGACAATATCGAAATCGTGCATGACCCGGCTGGACCTGAATTAGACCCTGCCTATGTTTCATTGCCCGAGGCACTTTCCTATCCCACGGGTGACGGTGAAGTCGCGCACGGGTTTTTCTACCCACCCATTAATTCGGATTTCAAGGCGCCGGAAGGCAGCCATCCGCCGCTAGTCGTTATGGTGCACGGTGGGCCGACCGGGGCCACCAATAGCGGATTTCGTCCGTCCATCCAGTATTGGACGACGAGGGGCTTCGCGGTGTTTGACTTGAATTACCGGGGAAGCACGGGTTTTGGACGTGCCTATCGCATAAGTCTGTACCAGAAATGGGGCGTAGCGGACGTCGAGGACGCCACCCTAGGCGCCAAATGGCTGGCGGACCAAGGCCGGGTGGACGGCACCATGCTTGCCATCAGAGGCGGCAGCGCCGGGGGTTTTACGGTGCTGGCCGCATTAGCTTTTCACGATGTCTTCAATGCCGCGACCAGTTATTTCGGCATCAGTGACCTGGAGGCGCTTGCTCAGGATACGCACAAGTTCGAATCCCGCTACATCGATCAGGTTATCGGCCCCTATCCACAGGAAAAGGCGCGCTATTTGGAGCGTTCGCCCATTCACAGCGTCGACGGCATTACCGTGCCCCTGATGCTCTTTCAGGGGTCGGAGGACAAGATTGTGCCGCCCAATCAGTCGGAAATGATTTATCGGGCGCTTCGCGAAAAGTGCATCCCCACAGCCTATATCTCCTATCCGGGCGAGGCGCACGGCTTCCGCGTACCGGCCAACAACATTCGTGCGCTGGAGGCGGAGCTTGCCTTTTATGGCCAGGTGTTTGGCTTTACGCCCGCGGGCGACATTCAACCGATAGAGTTGGAAACCTGCAAG
>MPMB02119136.1_pt1 | contig 26025 bp, 20 predicted proteins | sample 1617371 | NCBI WGS metagenome assembly MPMB02 (sample SAMN05944808, study PRJNA350692) | marine metagenome | biome: marine; feature: ODZ; material: water; isolation source: 300 m water sample filtered on 0.2 um supor filter | place: Pacific Ocean | collected 2012-04-08 | depth 300m m
AACTGGTTCTACACAACGAGCGATGTGGGCATTGCCGCGGAACTCGTTGGGACCGACTTGGTGTCCGGTATTGGGGCCAACCGCACCTACCGCATCTGGGCCGTCATGCCCGAAGACTGGCGGGTCGATGCCGTGGCGGGCAACAGCACGACCTCTATGCGATTCGAAGTGGTTGGCGGCACCTTCTACCAGAATGAGTGGGGAGGCCCCACCAGTATTTCGATCAACGCCGGATTCTTTTCACTGGCTCCTGATCTCGAGTGGGACAGTTTTTTCACAATTGGATTGTTGACCAATACCGACAACTCACTCTTAGATCTCGGCATCGACTGGACAGATTTTGAGGCAGGGAATTTGCTTGAAACAAGCAATGGTTCTGTCTTCGTGCTTCCGACTGATGTGCAGGGTGAGCTTGTCGCATTCACAGACGCTTGCGGGACCACTGGAAACGGCGTACTGATTGCGCAGTTGACGCTTGTTGGCGAGGAGGCTTCACTTGAAGGTTCCGTGTTGCTGCAGGGACACGACGATCAGGGACAGGTGTTTCAGGCGCAGATCGACAATTTTTCGATCGATGCGGATGGTGTCAGTGATGCATTGCCGCAGATTACATGTGCTGCGGATATCACAGGTGACGATCAGGTCGATGTGATGGATCTGCTCCACCTTCTCGAGCATTGGTACGACGGCTCGTGTGAGGACATCACGCAAGATCTCGTGGTCAATGGAGCCGATGTGCTTTTGCTTGTCGATTCATGGGGATCGTGTTCAGAGGAATGACTGAGGTATGCTCCGGCATGCTTCCAATCATCGATGGCCACAACGACACACTGACCCGGATCTTCGGTGAAGATGGTGGTGGTGTATCGGCGTTTCTGAATGGCGACGATGGCCACCTCGACTTGCCCAAGGCCCGTGCTGGCGGTTTCGCAGCGGGCTTCTTCGCTATCTACATCCGCTCGAGAATCAAGAACCCCGCCAGTGAGCCTGCGCGTGGCGAAGACGGGTCCTGGACCTCCACACCACCACCCATCGACCACGAATGGGCCGTGAGCGAAACGGTCCGTTTGCTCGACTGTCTCGATGAGCTGCTCGCCGCTGCACCCGAATCACTTGGCCTGTGCACCACAGTTGATGATGTGCGGGCTTCCACCGCCGGCGACCGCCTCGGCATCATCCTGCACATCGAAGGCTGCGAGATGATTTCGCCGGACCTGCGGGAACTTCCTGGTTTGTATGAGCGGGGACTTCGCAGCCTCGGTCCCGTGTGGTCACGGTCCAACGTATTCGGAACGGGCATTCGGTTCGGGTGGCCAAGCAGCAATGATGTTGGTCCGGGACTCACCGCGGCCGGCAAGGATCTCATCGTTGCGTGCAACGAGTTCGGCATCATGATCGACCTTTCCCACCTGAACCGCGCGGGCTTCATGGATGTTGCCGACATCAGCACCAAACCACTTGTCGCCACGCACTGCGGATGCCATGCCCTTTGCCAAAGTGCCCGCAACCTCGACGACGAACAACTGCAGATGATCGCCGCTACCAATGGTCTGATCGGATGCAACTTCTTCACGGGCGATCTGCGAGGCGACGGTCGCTTTGATACGGACATGCCGCTGAGTCGTATGGCCGAACACATCGAACACATCGTCACCGTCTGTGGCATCGACCACGTGGCGCTCGGCAGCGACTTCGATGGCGCCGCCATGTGTGATGAGTTGGGCGATGCGTCAGGTCTCCCAAGGCTCATCGATCTCCTTCGAGATCGAGGGTGGAGTGAGCACGACCTCACCGGCCTTGCTCACGGCAATTGGATGCGTGTTTTGGACACAACATGGGGTTGATTGGACAATTGGTTCTTGCTCTCTATCGCACACGTGAGTAGGTTGACCTTCGGGGCGTGGAAATTGAGGATGAACTCCATGGGGCATTCAATACTGATTGGTCTCGGCGTAGTGGCGGGGTTCTGCATTCACGGCGTTGCCGATGTGTGGTGCGAGCCAGTGGCCGCGACGCTTGAAGTACCACTTGAGGCCGCAGGAAAATTCGGAATGACGGTGGTCTCACGCGGTGACCACATTGTCATTCGCAGTGAACTTTCGTATGACTGGCAGGACGCACAAGAGGCTATTTCGATTGTTTCGGGCCAGTCGCCCGCTATTGATCAGGTGCTGCTCTTTGATGTTGAGGAAGATGATGCCGGGTTTGCGCCGAGCATGGGGCAATCGGTTGCGATGGGTGATGGGTGGATTGTTGCTGCGGCATCATTTGGCAATCGTGTAGTGACGTTTGACCAGAGCAATGGCGATTGGTCGGAGGATGTTTCTCTCCTGCGGCCCGAGGGCGATGCCGACTACACATACTTTGGATACACCGTTGCGGGGAGTGGAGATCAACTCGCTGTTGGAGAGATTAGGCAGTTCGACACAATGCAGGGCTGCCGCGTGTTGATGTATGAGCGGCAGCAAGACGCCTGGAAGGTGACGCAGATTATTGAGAATGCGGACGCGTCGCAGTTCGGCGCTTCCATTGTGATGGAAGATGAGTGGATGTGTGTGGCGGAGCCAAACGCGTCGAATGTATTTGGCGAGGAAGGCACGGGCGAAGTGTCCGTGTATCGGCACGATGGTTCAACGTGGAATTCCATGCAAATCTTGTATCCGGTGCACTTCGATCCAACTACAGATGGCGGTGGCTTTGGCGGGCACATGGCTATCAGCGGTGATCTTCTTGCGGTTACTGCCCGGTCCGTATCAAGCATGAATTCTGGCGATGCTCAGGTGTATGTGTACCGCCGCAATGGAATGGACTGGGATCTCTTGGGTTCTATTGATTCACCGAGTGCGGGTGATGCGTCCGGCTTTGGCGTGAGTGTTGCGATAAAGGGTGATCTACTTGCAGTTGGTGCGTGGTCCAGCACCGGTCCACACGGATTCGTGCACTTTTATGACGTGGCGGGCAGCGGTCCCCCCACACTGGTTGAGACTGTCACGACTGTCGTTGACACAGAACACATCTACGCGTGGTCAATGGCATTCTCTTCTGAGAGTTTGATCGTTGGCCGGCCGTGGGCCGCTGGCGTCTACAACGGTATTTGCGATGTGATGCATCTCCCAGACGCCAGCGTGACCGAAGACTGCAACAAGAACGGCATCTGCGACATCAACGACGTTCTAGCTGGGTCCAGCACCGATTGTGATGGCGATGGCATACTCGACGAGTGCGACCCGGACAGTTGTAACTGCCCAGATCCGAATGATGACGGGGTTGTCGACACAAACGACATTTTGCTCGTGATCAGTCAGTGGGGCGATTGTCCGAGCGGCAACTGCGAAGCCGATGTCGATGGCGATGGCATTGTGGATCTCAATGACCTTCTCCGAGTTATCAACGAATGGGGTCCCTGTTCCTAAGTCAGCCTTCGCTCCCCCGCTGTCGCGAGAGGGAGTGATGGAGGGGATTGCGAGAAACTGCCATCGAGTCCCAACCCCCCACTCCAGCGCGGCGAAGCCGCGACCATCAACCTATACTGAGTCGTTTTCAGAGCATCTCCACCCAAAATGCCCATCCGCAATTTTTCCATCATCGCGCATATCGACCACGGCAAGAGCACGTTGGCCGATCGTCTGCTGCAGGCCACGAAGGCTGTCAGTGATCGCGAAGCCAAGGAGCAACTGCTGGACTCGATGGATCTGGAACGGGAGCGGGGCATCACAATCAAGGCATCGGCGGTCACGGTGCATCACGAATACGAGGGCGAGGACTACCAACTCAACTTCATCGACACTCCCGGACACGTGGATTTCACCTACGAAGTGTCCAGGGCGCTGACGGCATGCGAAGGCGCGGTGCTGGTCGTCGACAGCACACAAGGCGTTGAAGCGCAGACCGTCGCCAATGCCTACCTCGCCATTGCCAGTGATCTCGAGATTATTCCCGTTATCAACAAGATCGACTTGCCCGCGGCCGATCCGGACCGAGTCGCCATGGAGATCGAATCGGTACTCGGGCTGTCCGCCGAAGACTGCATCTCGGTATCCGCCAAGACGGGGCAGGGCATCGATGAACTGCTCGATCTCATCTGCCGCGACTTGCCCGACCCTCGCCCGGCCGAGATGAAACAGACTCGCGCCCTCATCTTCGACAGTCACTACGACGAGTATCGCGGAGTCATCGTGTATGTCCGGGTCTTCGACGGCGAACTGACGGTGGGCGACAAGATTCGCATGATGGGTACCGGCACGAGTTGGACCATCACCGAACTCGGCCGCAACACCCCACAGCCCGAAAAGGTCAAGTCGATCGGTACCTCCGAAGTAGGTTGGATGGTCGCAGCGATCAAGACGCTCGAAGATGTGCGTGTTGGCGACACGATTACGCATGAGAAAAATCTCGCCCCGGAACCACTGCCCGGCTATGAAGAACCGCAGCAGATGGTGTACTGCGACTTCTACCCATCAACGACCGCCGAAGCCGGAAAGAAGAGCGATTTCGAGGCGCTCCGCGAAGCGATTGAGAAACTGCGGCTCAACGACGCATCGTTCACATTCGATGCGCAGCATTCCGAGGCGCTTGGCTTTGGCTTCCGCTGCGGCTTCCTCGGCCTGCTGCACATGGAAATCGTGCAGGAGCGGCTCGAACGAGAAGGCGGCGTCGAGGTCGTGCAAACGGCGCCGACGGTCACGTATCAGATCAAGACAACCACTGACGAGCTTATTGAGATTCACAATCCCGCGGACCTTCCAGACCCTTCGCAGATCGCCGAGATTCGTGAGCCCATCGTCAAGATCGAGATCATCTGTCCGGACGAGAACATCGGTGATCTGATGAGCCTCTGTGACGGCCGCCGCGGCATCTTCCAGACGCAGCAGTTCATTTCCGAGGGTCGGCAGATGCTGATTTTCGAGATTCCCCTCGCCGAGATCATCTACGATTTCTACGACAAACTGAAATCAATCACCCATGGCTACGGCACGATGGACTACGAAGTCATTGAATACCGCGCCGAGCGTCTTGCGAAGGTCAGCATCCTTGTCAACGGGATGCCGGTTGAGGCGCTCAGTATGATCTGCCACCGTGACAACGCCGAAAAGCGCACGCGAGGCATGCTGTTGAAGCTCCGCAAGCAGATCGACCGTCACCAGTTCGAAATCGCGCTGCAGGCCGCCATCGGCGGCAAGATCATCGCGCGTGAAACCGTCAAGGCTCTCCGAAAGAACGTCACTGCCAAGTGCTATGGTGGCGACGTGACGCGAAAGCGGAAACTTCTGGAGAAGCAGAAGAAGGGAAAGAAACGTATGAAGTCGGTCGGCTCCGTGCAGATCCCCCAAGAAGCATTCCTCTCTATTCTCGACACTTCAGAGTAAACCAATTGGAGTTCTTTTTATGAACCAACTCACCATGCCTCGGCTCTCCATGCTCATTGCCATTTCTGTGATGACGGTGCTGCTTGTCGATCGATTCACACTGCAGGTAGGTGCCGACGACAAGGCACAAGCACCGTCTCTCGGCCCGGCGTCCTCGCTGACGCTTGAAAATGAGGAAGCCGAATCGGTCACACTCAAGGTTGCCGACAAGCGTCTTGCGTGGGGCGACACGGCGCAGACGCGTCTGTACAGCGTCGGGTATGTACATATCGGGAAAGCGCTCTCGGAACTGCTGCAGGGCGCGTCTTATATTGAGGAGAACCAGGCACTCCAAGAGGAACTTCAGGCGGCCCAGCAGTTGCTCATGGAGGCATTCCAGTCGGTGCAGGAGCGGATGGAGGGACTGACGCCGGAAGATTCCGAATTCGAGGAGATCAGCAAGGAGGGGCAAGGCCTGCTTCAGCAACGAGACCGACTCATTCAGCAAGCCAATGCTGCCAAGGCCACCCTCGGCGCCGAACAGGTGGAACGCGCCTACCGGGAACTCATCGACGCCATCAATGTCGTCGCCGACCGTCTTGAGATCGACATGGTGCACCGCTTCATCCCAACGGACGATCCCTTTGAGGTTCAGCCCGGGCCCGGCGCCTTTCAAGCGGCGATGTTGCAGATCAGGCTGCGGAGCGTGCTTCGCTATCCCGAGGACATCGACATCACGAGCGATGTGCTGAACGAACTCGGGCTTGAGTAACCAATCCGCAGTTCACACTCCCGTTTCGTGAGGGGGGAAATGTTGTGTAGCGGCATCAAACACGGTTCGTATCACCTGCTTCACCGCATCCATCTCTGGACACGCGTCCCCCAACTCCTTTCGCATGCTGGTGACGCCGCGGTTGCGGAGACCACATGGCACGATGAGGTCAAAGTGCGTAAGGCTTGGGTCGACGTTGAGGGCGAGGCCGTGCATGGAGACCCAGCGGGATACCCGCACACCGAGAGCACAAATCTTGTCGGTGCCGAGCCAGACACCGGTGGCTTCTTCGTCGCGGTGGGCGGTGATATCGAAGTGGGCGAGGGTTTCGATGACCCGCTCCTCCAGCCACCGCATGTAGCCGTGCAGCCGCAGGCCGAGCGTGTTGAGATCGAGAATGGGATAGACGACGAGTTGCCCCGGCCCGTGGTAGGTGATGTCGCCGCCGCGGTCGGTCTCGTGGACCTCGACGCCTACTTCCTCGAGTGCTTCCACCGTAGCGAGCAAGTGTGACTCGGCCGCGGCGCGGCGGGAGATGGTGATGACCGGTGGGTCGTGTTCGACCAGGAGCAGGATGCCGGGGTGGCCACCTTGCTCGCGGGCTGCGATGACCTCCTGCTGAAGCGAGCGTTGGAGCGCGAGCGCCTCGGCGTAGGGCATTCGGCCGAGGTCGCGGATGTCGAGATGTGCCGCTTTTTCGGTCATCTGGAGGGGCGATGATACGATACGCACATGCCGGAACTGGCCGCCACAGTTCATCCATCCGCCGTCATCGAGGGTGATGTGACTCTCGGTGAGGATGTGCTCATCGGACCCAATTGTGTCATTGATGGAACGATTGGGGCCGTGGTTCTCGGGGCGGGTTGTCACCTGATCGCCAATTGCTATCTGACCGGGCCGCTCACGATGGGGCGGGCTAATACGGTCTGGCCCGCCGCCTCGCTTGGAGCGCCGCCGCAGGATGTCAACTGGAACCCTTCTGATCCGGGGGCCGGCATGGTCGTCGGCAGCCACAACACCTTCCGTGAGAGTTTCACTGGGCACCGCGCCAAGACCGATGAGCCGACTCGCATCGGCGATCACAACTTCTTCATGGCCTGCTCGCACGTGGGGCACGACTCACAGGTCGGCAACCACATCCAGATGGCCAACAGTTCGGCACTTGGCGGTCATGTCGCCGTAGGCGACCGCGTCATCATGGGCGGTAGTGCTGCGATTCACCAGTTCTGTCGAATTGGCGAAGGCGCTTTCATGCAAGGGCATGCCGGGGCTTCGGTCGATATTCCACCGTGGTGTATCTCGAAGGAGATCAACCGCATTGCCGGCATGAATCTCATCGGCATGCGGCGATCGGGGATGCCGCGAGAAGACATTGCTCGGCGGCGTGCCATCTACAAAGTCATCTACCGAAGCGATCTCGCCATGCCCGCGGTCATCGCCCGGCTTCGCGCCGACGGTGATCCGATTGCCATGGAATACGCCGACTTCATCGAACAGTCCGAGCGGGGCATTTGCCACGACCGCGACCCTGCTTCCCGGCACACCACCAAGTGATTGAGTTTGAAGTGCTCTCCAGTGGGAGTCGTGGCAATGCGGCGTTGCTGCATCTGCAGGAAACGGGGCGGCACATCCTCGTCGACGCGGGCATTTCGCCGAGACGCACACGGAAAGCCATGGAGATGCGAGGCCATGGTCACCGTGATATCACCGACGTACTGCTGACCCACGGCGACAGCGATCACCTGCACACAGGGTGGAAGAACGCCATCGTGTCGTGGGCGTTCACGATGCATGTGCACGCCTCCCACGTGAGCCGCATCGTGCATGCGGGCATTCCACGCGATCGGATTCAGCCGTTTGAAGACATGATCGCGTTGGATGACGCCACGAATGTGTCTACCACCATGACGCCGCACGATACGCACGGCACGGTGGCCTATGTGATTTGCCACGGCCAAGTGTCGCTTGGGTGGGCAACCGATCTCGGCCGCGCCGAGGCGGCACTGCTGTCCTTCTTCCAAGGGCACCAACTCGATGCGATTGCGATCGAGTCGAATTACGATCACGACATGCAGGTCATGAGTGACCGCCCCCCCTTCCTGATCGATCGCATCATGGGCGGTGCCGGACACCTTTCCAACCGACAGAGTTTGGATGCCGTGTTGGAAATCGCCAGCGCAAGTGAACTCCAACACCTTGTACTGCTGCATCGTTCGGAGCAGTGCAATTGTCCGACACGCATCAACGCCTTGTGGGAATCGCATGCCCCGCACCTACATGATCGCATGGTGATCGCCAGTCAGTGTGAGGCTACGGGCGCCATGACGGTGCGGCCGAGCGAGGCGTTCAGTCGCTGAACCACTCCCGTGGTGCATCCCAGTGCACAGGTGGAGGCGGCTCGATCGTTCCAGCATCCTTGGGAGGCCAACCTGGCGGCAGTTCAGGCACCTCCAAGTGCTCGCCACCAGCGACCAGTGGCAAGAGCATTGGTATGGCACTGGAGGGACCATCATCATCGGTGTGCCGTACGCGATCTTCACAGGCGCGGCCACTGGTATCGAAGTGCCGCCAGACCTGCAGCGTCACATCAAGGGGTATGGCCTGACATCCCGCGACTCCGCGTGCCAGCATCGGTTCGTCGCGGCCCGTCCACCATGCGATCGGTTCGCCTGGAAGGGCGAGCGTGCCGGGAAGCATGATGGCCATGGCACCCTCACGGGATCCCCTTGCTGGCACGCCTGGAATGTCCGGCACGGCCAGCGTATCGGGGCCTTCCCAGAGAATCGTCCACGCAAAGGACCGCCTGGTCTCGGCGATGGTGGCCACCACGGCGGCATCAGCCTCGGCTACGACCGGCGGCAACTCGTCGAAGGCGTCATCCATGTCGCTGCGTCTGGCTTCGAGCAAGACCGCGGCTTGGTCAAGCGCATAACTCCGCTCACGTACAGACAGTTCACCGATATGGGGAAGCGCCTGCGAAAGGGCTTCATAGGTGATGATCGCAGGCAGCGCCCGCTGCCAAGGCCCGCCGTCCTGGCCATCAAGTGCCCGTGCCGCCTTCGCCAGATCCATCCATCGCCCCAAGAGGGCGGCCCACGTGGTCGCATCCTGCATGGAGGCAGTGTCGCTGATTGGAGGGGGTCAGGTATCGGGGCTTGGGTCCTTTGCGGCAACTGCCGCTGTTATCGGGGGTTGGAATGCTGGCCCGTGACCCGGCTGAGAGCCGATGAACAGTGGTCATGCCTCCAACAGCCACTATTCGTTCTCGGGGTCGATCGCATTCCACGAAGCCGCGGAGGGGGCCCCGGGGAGCCGCGTCCGGCGAGCCTGTTGCCAGCCCGCTCAAGTGGGCCGGGTGGGTGGTGGCGATTGGCGTGTGGTGCTTTCTGGTGCTCGCGCTGGTGAGTTTCTCATCGGCGGATCCCCCGTCTCATACCGTGTCGGCCTATCCGCAGTCGGTCTCCAACCTCGGAGGCCGGGTGGGGGCATTCGTGTCCTATTGGTCGCTGCACACCATCGGACTCGGTGCTTGGCTCATCGTCTCGGGTGTGGGTGTGTGGTTTGTATTGACGTTCATTGGTCGCCGGCCCAGCCACGCCCCGCTTCGGGCGGTCGGCCTGGTGGTGGCTGCTGTCGGACTCTCGGCGCTGCACGCAGCAGTGTTTCCAACAGTCGGCGGCTTGGCGGGAGCGCCGGGTGGTCTGGTTGGCCACGCCATTGCGGGGGCGATCCTGCCGCAATTCGGCGCACTCGGCACCGTGCTGCTGGTGTTTGTGCTGCTGATCGTCGGGCTTGTAATTGCAGCGGATGAAGTGATGCTTGCCCTGCCAGGCTGGGCGTGGCGGCGAATGGTGCAGATTCGCGAGCACACGCCGCGGCCCACTATGCACTGGATGGCCCGGCTCTCACTGCGGCCCGAGGGCGGCGCTGCGGTTGCCGAGTCTGAGGATGTGGAAGAGGAAGAGGAGTGGGACTTCCAGGATGGTGACGAGGATCCCGAAGTCGAAGACGAGTACGAGGAAGACGAATACGAGGATGAGGACGAGGAGGAAGATGACGAGGAGTACGAGTACGAAGATGAGTACGGGGACGAGGAAGAAGAATCACTCGAGCCACGCCCCTTGCTGACCAAGGCCCAACTCAAGGCCAAGATCGCCAAACTCCCGATCCGTATGTTCGGCGGCAGAAAGGATGTCGCCAAAGACGAAGACATCCAGCGAGAGGACTTCGAGGGGTATGAGTTCCCCTCCGTCGAAATGCTCGCCGAGCCCGAGATCGACTACTCCGAAAAGGCCGAGGCGATGGTGCGAGATCAGGCGGAATCCCTTGAGAACACTCTTACGACGTACGAGATCGACGCCGATGTCACCGGGATCGATTCAGGCCCTACGGTGACCCTCTACTCGGTGCAACTTGCACCCGGTACCCGGGTGGCTCGTATCAACAGCATCGCGAGCGACTTGGCCCGCAGTCTCGGGGCGCCGAACATTCGCATCGTTCCGACGATGGCGGGCAAGACGACCATCGGCATCGAGGTTCCGAACCCGAGCCGCGAAAAAGTCCGCTTGCGAGAACTCATCAGCTCGGGCGCCGCCGACGGCATGATTCTTCCGATGTTCCTCGGCAAGGACGCCAGCGGCGAGCCGATGGTCGAGGATCTCGTCAAGATGCCCCACATGCTCATCGCCGGTACGACCGGATCGGGCAAGAGCGTCTGCATCAATTCAATCATCATGTCATGGCTCTTCCTCAAGCGGCCTGATGAAGTCAAACTCATTCTGGTCGACCCCAAGATGGTTGAGTTGAGCATGTTTGGCGACATTCCCCATCTGGCCTGCCCGGTCGTGACCGAGATGAACCGCGCTGCAGCGATCTTGGAGTGGGCCATCCGCAAGATGGAAGAACGCTACGAGATATTCCATGAGGCGAGTGTTCGCGATATCCGCACCTTCAATGCGCTCACCGAAGATGAAAAGCGTGAGCGGCTCCAGCCCCAGAACGATCTGGAAGACGCCAAGATCCCTCGCTCGTTTCCATACATCGTGTTCATCATCGATGAACTCGCCGATGTGATGATGACCAACAAGGAGGTTGAGCAGTCGATCGTCCGCATCGCTCAGAAAGCCCGTGCGGTCGGTATCCACCTCATTCTCGCGACGCAGCGTCCACAGGCCAACGTCGTGACCGGCCTCATCAAGTCGAACATGCCTTGCCGGATGTCCTTCAAGGTCTCGAGCGGGATGGACAGCCGAATCGTGCTCGATACCAAGGGTGCCGAATTGCTGCTGGGCAATGGCGACATGATGATCGTGACGCCGCGAGACCCCGAGGTACGCCGCGCTCAGGGCACGCTGGTCGATGACGGCGAGAGTCGCAAGGTCGTGCGATTCCTCAAGAATGTCGCGTCACCGAGTTTCGAGCGGCAACTCATTCAACTGCGGCCCGGCAGCGATGGCGAAATTGGCGGGCAGCCATCGGAGCGGGACCCGCTTTTTGACGAAGCGGTGCGAGTGATGATCGAATCTGGCCGTGGCAGCGTCTCGCTACTCCAGAGGCGCATGGCCATCGGCTACAGCCGTGCCTCGCGGCTGGTCGACCAGATGGGGCAAGCCGGTATTCTCGGCGAACACAAAGGTTCGGTCGCGCGAGAAGTGTTGATCTCACTTGAAGAGTGGGAGCAGATGACGGCGATGGAAGCATCGGGCGACGAAGGTGGCGAAGCAAAAACCGCCGACGATGCCGAGTTCACCTACGACTACGACTACGACGAGGACCCCGACGGTCTCGACGGCGGCGTTCCCGACGAGATGTCCGGCGAGCATCGGATGTAAGGCCACCGTTTCGGTGGCCGGTTCCTTTGTCCTCTTACTCTCATCCGGCATCCATCTGTTCTGGCGGTGGCACCATCCGCTTGATTTTTTCATTCACGCCTCAACCGCCCGCCGGGCCGATAGACTGAGTGTGGCGACGGGCGTCGAGGGTTCGGACAGGTCCCCGGCCCGAGTGGCCCCCGCCACCCCCCGCGTGCCAACACGTGGCGGGCATGCCTTCGGGACGCTGGAGGCGAGGACGCGTGGCGGCTGGATGTCACTTCCGGCGACGGCCAGGCAAGGCAGGGCCTGATGACAAGGAGGTGATCGAATGAGCGACTTATGTGACCACATCAGGGGAACGCACAACTAACCCGCGCAAACCGACGGGTACGCACGGTGTGCGTTTCCTGTGAATAAAAACCATGCAACGGGCGAGGCCATCCGGTCTCGCCCGTTGTCGTATGCTGCCTTCCTGAGTTCCCGCCGTTTCCATTCGCCCTAAAGGAGACCTTGCCCATGCACCTTATGCTCGCCGGATCCATGATCGCCACTGTATCGGCCTGGGCTGTGGTGCCCGTCGCCGACGTCTTCGATACTGGCCTCGCCGGACGCTTTGCAGCTGCGATGCAACAGGCCGACGATGACTGTCTCGCAACAAGCATGCTCGTTGATGGTGGTTCCATGCTGGTTATGCTCGACGAGCGAGGCGGTGTGACCGAGATAGAACTTGGAACGATGCCCACAAGGGCCGAGGGGGAGCTCCGTATGGCCATGTCGGGGCAGTTCGCTGGTGCCATGACGGCGATCTCGCCAGACGCGTTGGTCTGCTCGGCCATGGGTGCCGTCGACGAGGAAGAAGAGGTCGAAGTGCGGGTTGAGGTGGTCAACGGTGCCCGCACGATTGTCATTGAGCGCAACGGCGAGCGGCGCGAGATGGAGATCGATCTTGACGAGATTGTCGCCGAGATGGATGACGCTGGGGCTGACATGCATGCCCTGATGAGTCGACTGATGCATGAAGACAAGAACCCCGAGGTTCACACCGAAGTCATTGTGGAAATGATCGATGCCGACGGCGAGCACCATCGACGCCACTTCCATGTCGGCGAAGATGGGAATAGAGATCACGAAGAGCACATGATGATGTTCATGGGCGACCAGGATGGCCAGTGGACACCGGGTCGCGGACCACATGGCGGTCAGGGCATGGGATACCCAGGAATGAATGGCCACGGCGACGATGGGCATCGCCGGCCGGGCGGTGGTGGGATGGGAGCACACGGCATGCATGGTTCCCACAGGTCGTTTGGGCCGCAGAGGGACCACGGTGATATGCAGAGGCATTCCGGAATGGGCGAGGGCCATGGCGACATGGGGGCAGACATGCTTCGAGAGCACATGCATTTTCTGCGGGAGATGCATGAGAACCCCGAGCGTGCATGGAAGATCATCGAGTCTTTGCCGCCAGAGATGCGGCGGGAGCATGAGGAGATGCTGGGACAATTATTGACGAGAGATCATCACGGCAACGAGGGTGATTTCTTTGGGCAAGCCAGGCAGTTCGTCGAGAAAGTCGAAATGGCCCGCCATGTTACTGAGAGGCTTGATGATGCCGAAGCCATGGCCATTTTCGGCGTGTGGCAGGCTCGCGAGCATTTTGAACCAGAGGCGCGTATTGCCGTACTCGCGCCGATAGTGGCGAACGATCAACTTCTGCGATCGGTTCGCAATGCCGCGTCCTTTGTCGTAATGGAATCGCTCGGCGAAGTTGGCGACGAGATCGGCGCGATCGAGACCCTGCAGGAGATGATTCTCAGAAACGGCGCGATGTAGCGTTGCCCTTCAGTTCTTCCTTGAGGGAAGGGAAGAGTCAGAGAGTCTGCGGTGTGACGTGCTCTACAACTTCAAGGCCAAAGGCATGCAGCCCGTGCCATGTTCGCGGGGTCGTAGTGAGCAGCCGCAATTTGGTCAGACCGAGTTCCCGCAGAATCTGACTGCCGGTACCCGTGTTACGGGTGTCGATGGGGACGGCCCGTGCGCCGGCGCCGCTGTTTCGAGTGAGGTCTGGGCGATCCGGATCATCACTTCCGGGACGCCGGACCTTGTGCAAAAGTTGCGAAAGAGCGCTGTCGCCCATGTACTCAGGCCGCAGATAGACCAGTACGCCCAGGCCGGCTTCAGCAATAGCGGTCATCGACCCACGGAGCACATTGCCGGACGGTGACTCACCCACATCGAAGATGTCACCAAGCACATCGCGGCGGTGGACGCGGACCAGCACCGGGTCATCAACTTCGATTGGTTGTCCGTGCGCATCAAGGCTTCCAATGCCGCCCATGCACAACGCGATGTGCGGCTGTGGATCGACCTGACTCTCGAACGCGATCAAGTTGAAGGTGCCCCATGGCGTTTCGACAGGCGTGCCACAGACTGGTTCCATGCGGCGAACCAGCGTTTCTTCGGCGAGGCGATGTTCGATGATCTGCTCGACGCTGCACATGCGGATTCCATGCTCAGCGCACAAAGATTCAAGGTCATCCATGCGAGCCATCTCACCATCAGGCCGGACGATCTCGATGATGACGGCTGCTGGTCGCAGCCCCGCCAGTTTGCACAAATCCACTGAACCCTCGGTTTGTCCGGTTCGAGCCAGTACACCACCATCGCGAGCGCGGAGTGGATTGATGTGTCCGGGCCGCACAAAGTCGTCGGCGCGGCTTGTGGGGTCGGCGAGCATCTGAATCGTCTTGACGCGGTCGGCAGCGGAGATGCCCGTACCCACACCGTGCCGCGGGTGCCCGTCAACGCTCACCGTGAACGCGGTCGTCCGAAGCGATGTGTTCACCTGAGACTGTGGACCCAGATCAAGTCGATCGCAATCTTCGCCCGCCATGGCGACACACAGATAGCCAGCCCCGACCCGCGTCATGAAGTTGATGGCCGCTACGTCGATGTGCTCGGCCGCCACCACGAAATCACCTTCGTTTTCGCGGCCCTCATCATCGACCAGCACGATGGGCCTGCCCGCGCGGAGATCCTCAAGAATCTCCGGGATCATGCTGAGGCTGCTACTGGTCATCGTGGCCCTGTCCGTCACGCGAGGCTCCGTTTCTGGTGCGGAAAGAGAGCAATTGTAGCGGGGATGGCGTCCAGTTCGCTTCAGCACAGTCCCGCTGGAGGGGACAAGGATTTCTTGAGAGCACCATTTCAGTACATTCACACACGTTTTACGTCTTGTCAGCCCTGAGTGCCCATTTTCAGCCTGCCTCTCGTGCCCAACCTGGCGGAACTTCTGGGCATCACCGACATCGATGACTGCTGGAGGAGTTGATAGAGCGGTTTGCCCTGTGCGAAGCGAGGCAACGGGGTCTTCCTCCGGTGACAGGGGAACAGGCTGCCATCTGGAACCGCTCAAGTGGCGCTGCTACCTTTTGGAGATGCCTACCGTCTCCAATCTCTGTCATGCCATGGAATCGATCGCACCACTCCAGTATGCGGCGGAGTGGGACAACGTCGGCCTGCTGGTGGGGCGGCGAGATGCATCGATTTCAAAAGTCTTGTTGTGCATCGATCTCACCTCGGCCGTGCTGCAAGAGGCGACCGAGTCGGGTGTTCAGGCGATCGTGGCCTACCACCCCACCATCTTCACCCCACGGACGCGTATGAGCGATGAGGATCGTGGGGGCGACCTGCTTCTGTCCCTGATTGAGGCGGGCATTGCGGTATACAGCCCGCATACAGCCCTCGATGCCGCCGCTGGTGGCATGACCGACTGGCTGATCGAAGCGGTTGGCGAAGGTGCCGTGAGCCCGATCGAATCGGCCAGTGAGCTGGGCCCTTCCGAAACGCTCATGATCGTGACGTACACGCCTCGCGACAGGGTGGACGAGGTCCGCGCTGCGATGGCCTCCGCCGGCGCGGGACGAATCGGCGAATACACGCACTGCTCAACGGCGATCGACAGCAGCGGCACGTTCCGGGGGGAGGATGGGACCAATCCGGTGGTCGGTCAGGCAGGCGAACTCGAATCTGTCGAGGAAACTCGGCTGATGATGGTGTGCGGCCAAGCGGCTCTGGCCGTGGCCGTTGCGGCACTTCGGGCGGCACATCCCTACGAGGAACCCCCTGTGCATGTCGTTCCGCTCGCGGGGCGACCGATGCACGATACCGGGAGCGGGCGGGTAACTAGGTTGGACAGCCCGCTCAGGTTGGAACAGATCATCGATCGATACAAGGCGCGGCTCGGCGTGACCACGATGCGAGTGGTCGAGGGCATTGGTGGTCCGCAGAAACACACGACGATCGGATGTTGTCCGGGCGCCGGTGGCGCGATGCTCGCAGCCGCCGAGCGAGTTGGCGCGACGGTGTTCGTGACTGGCGAAATGCGTCATCACGATGTGCTCGCCGCGCGAGAACGCGGCACGAGCGTGCTGCTCGCTGGCCATACGAATACCGAACGGGGATACTTGCCGCTGTTGCGATCGCGTCTGGAGGGAGCGCTGCCCAACTGTGAGATTGGTGTCTCCGCCGCCGACATCACGCCGTGGGTTGATGCGTGATCAGACCGGCTCGATGACGACGGCCGTTCCGTAGCACAACACCTCGGTTGCCGTATCCACGACATCAGACGACTCGTATCGAAGTCCCACGACGGCGTTGGCACCCATCTCGGCCGCATGTTCAAGCATGTGTTCGAGCGCCTCACCACGGGCCTGTTCGCACATCTCGCGGTAGGCACCGATCCTGCCGCCGACGATCTTCTTGAGGCCCCCCACGATGCCCTGGCTGATGGTCGGGGCTCTGACCACGATACCTCTGACCATCCCCTTGTACTCGGCGATGTTGTGACCATTGAAGTCAAAGGTTGTTGTGCACGGGATACTCATGTTTGGCTTCCTCCTGAGTGGGCGTGACAGCCTATCCTACATGGCTCCCATGCGCCGTCACATTCACGAAACAGCTCCGGCCAAACTGAACCTGGCGCTCTCCGTCGGGCCGCCCGACGATGGGCACGGTATGCACCCGATCAGTTCGTGGATGGTGACCATGGATCTGGTGGATGACTTGTATGTGACGCGGCTCGCCGATGAATCGATTTCCCGGTATGCCATCCAGTGGCAGGACGATGCCAAGAGACCATCCGACATCGACTGGCGAATCATCGACGACCTCGCAGTGCGGGCGCATCAGGCGCTGGAGCGGTTTGCAAATCGGCAGTTGCCGGTGCAGATGCGTCTGGAAAAACGCATCCCAGTCGGTGGCGGGCTTGGCGGCGGATCCTCTGATGCAGCTGCGATGCTGAGGGCGTGCAACCAGTTGTTCGAACTGCATCTCTCGGACGACGAGCTCCGCCACGTCGCCGCATCGATCGGCTCAGATGTACCGTTTCTCGTTCGCGGTGGCAGCGCTCTTGTGGGCGGATTCGGCGATCGCATCGAATCGATCGACAACATGCCGGATTTCTTCGCGGTGTTGTGCCTTCCGGAGGCCTCCTGTTCGACCGCCGCCGTGTATGGCCGTTTCGATGCAATGGGCGGCGCTGCACTCCGCAATGACGCCGTTCTGGCGGCCACCGAAAGCGGTCGTTTCTTCAACGAACTGGCTGAACCGGCGATGCAGGAAGTTCCGACGCTCCGCGATCATCAGACGGCCATCGAACAGACCGCCGGACGTCCTGTTCATGTCAGCGGCAGCGGATCGACCCTGTATCTGACCTGCGATACATCGATGGAGGCTGGAGCCCTTGCGGCCGCCATCGAATCCACCCACAAACTCCCGGCCATCCCCACAAGACCCATGCGGATCGATGCCCGGCAACTCGAATTGATCGAATAATCTGGAGACTGCCATGACTGCCACGATGACCTTGTATCCAACCGCCACCGACTTCGCCCCGGCCGACCTTGACGGCACCGATTGGTCACAAGTTGGCCCGTTGTACCAGTCGCTGCTCGATCGCACTCTCAAATGCAAAGGGTGCCTAGAGGGTCTGCTGCTCGATCGAAGCGAACTTGATGCTGCTGTGTGCGAAGCCTACTCGACGCTGTATATCGAGATGACCCGTCATACCGATGACAAAGAGATCAAGGCGGCCTTCCTTCGATTTGTCGAAGAAATGGAACCGAAGATCAAGGACATCTCCTTCAAACTCGATCGCCGCATCGTGCAGTGTCCCTTCGTCGATGATCTCGACCAAGAGCGGTACGGCGTGATGCTCCGCAACATGGATGCGGATGTGAAACTGTTCCGTGAGGAGAACATCGAATTAGAGGTCGAGGAGACCAAACTTGGCCAGCAGTATGCGGAGATGTGCGGCGAGATGACCGTGCAGTTTCAAGGCGAAGAAAAGACGCTTCCCCAGATGTCACCGTATATGCAGGAGAACGACCGGACAGTTCGGGAAGAGGCGTTCCAACTCGTTGCATCCAGAAGACTGCAGGACAGCGAGAAGATGGATGAAATCTTCGATCGCATGATCGCGATTCGGAACACCAAGGCCGACAACGCCGATCTGGAGGACTATCGCGACTGGGCCTTCTGTTCCAAACACCGCTTCGACTACACACCTTCGACCTGCGAGAGTTTTCACCGAGCCATCCGAGAGAACGCGGTTCCGATCATGCACGCAAGCAACGCAAGGCGATCCAAATCACTTGGTGTCGACGTGCTTCGGCCATGGGATCTTGATGTTGATCCACTTGGCCGGCAGCCACTGCGCCCATTCAGCGGGCAACAGGAACTGGTGGACGGTGCCAGCCGCATCTTCCACCGAATGGAACCCTCGCTCGGCGAGCTGTTTGACACCATGCGAGAAGGTGACTCACTCGATCTGGAGTCTCGCAAAGGCAAGGCTCCGGGCGGATATCTATCCGACCGGGAGCGACAGCGACGGCCCTTCATCTTCATGAACGCGGCCGGCGTGATGCGGGATGTGGACACCATGATTCACGAGGCGGGCCACGCCTTCCACGCCATGCTCTCGCGGAATGAGCCACTGGTGTCCTACCGGCAGCCACCAATCGAGTTTGCCGAAGTCGCATCGATGAGCATGGAACTCATTGCGCATCCTTTCCTTGATGAGTTCCTCAACGAAGATGAGGCGGATCGTGCTCGGCGGAAGCATCTCGAGGGTGTTGTGGACACCTTGTGCTGGGTGGCGACCATCGATGCCTTCCAGCACTGGCTCTACACACATCCACATCACACTCAAGATCAGCGAGATATCTACTGGCTGGAACTACACGCCCTGTATGGACCAGATGTGTCATGGGAGGGGCTGGAGCAGGAGCGCACCAAGTTGTGGCATCGGCAACTGCATCTCTTCGAGGTACCGTTCTACTACATCGAGTATGGCATCGCGCAACTCGGCGCCTTGCAGATGTGGATGATCTATCGTGAAGATCCTGCTCGGGCAATCGAGTTGTACCACGCAGCCATGAGCCTCGGAGGTTCCAGACCGCTGCCCGAACTCTTTGAAGCAGCGGGACTGGTATTTGATTTCGGCCCAGTGACGGTGGCGCGTTTGCTTGCGGAGGTCGAAACCGAACTTGCGAAGTTGCCCGAATGAGCGATCGTCCATGGCGGCGAAGCCCCGAGGATTTTGCGGCGGACATTGAGCAGGCGATTGGGTGGATGGTTCGCCACATGGGCGATGCATCCGAGCGATCGGTGTGGTCACGTGCGCAGCCAGGTGAGGTCGGTTCGAAGATTCCGAAGACACCACCCTCCGAACCGGAGCCACTCAAAGATGTACTGCGTGACATGCAGAAGATCATCGAGCCGGGGCTGGTCCGTTGGGATGCGCCTGGATGGATGGCATGGTTTCCTTCCAACTCGCACCCAGATGCCATGCTTGGCGATCTGCTTGCAAGCGTTGCGGCGCAGCAAGGCATGCTTTGGACATCGAGCCCTGCGTGTACCGAATTGGAAACACGGATGCTTGAATGGCTGCGGACCGCCATGGGTCTACCCGTGTGCTTTGCAGAAGGTGGACTTGGCGGCGGCGTGATTCAGGACACGGCAAGCAGCGCGGTGCTGGCCTGCATGGTCGCGGCGCGGGATCGGGCGACGCAGAGCCGCGCAACTCGCGAGGGAGGCAGTGCCTGCGGCGGGCTTGTGGCCTATGCCTCGGAACAGTCCCACTCATCGGTTCTCAAGGCAACGGGCATCTGCGGCATCGGACGAGACAATCTGCGATTGGTTCCAACCGATGATGAATTCAGAATGGATGCGGACTCTTTGTCCGAGATGATGAAACGCGATATGGCTGCCGGACGACAGCCGTGCTTCTGCGTCGCAACCGTGGGTACTACCGGATGCGGGGCGATCGATCCTGTTGCGGCGATTGCAGAAGTCTGCCGATCACATGGAACCTGGCTGCACGTCGATGCTGCGTGGGCCGGAACGGCGGCGTTGTCTTCGAGACATCGGAACACCATTGTCGCCGGGGCGTCGGAGGCCGATTCGTGGACTTTCAATCCGCACAAATGGATGGGCGCGTCCTTCGACTGTTCGTGTTTGTGGCTGGCTGATAGCCGCCCGCTGATCGATGCCATGTCGATCGAACCCGAGTATCTTCGGAACGCTGCGACTGATGGCGGCGACGTGATCGACTACCGCGATTGGCATATCCAACTGGGACGGCGGTTCCGGGCGATGAAACTCTGGGTACTGCTGAGGCGGACCGGCGTGTCGGCGTTGGCGAACATGGTGGACTTTCATGTGTCGCTTGCGAAGACGATAGAGCAGCATCTTGGAGCGCACCCGAAACTCGAACTGGCGGCACCGCGAAGTCTCTCACTCTTGTGTATTCGGCATGTGGACGGCGATGCAGCGACGCAGCAACTGCTTGACGCTGTGAATGCGGACGATCGGTTTGCGGTAACGCACTGCACACTTGATGGTCGACTGGTCATGCGGGTTGCCATCGGCGCGTTGTCGACAGAACTCGCTGATGTTGAGACGTTCAGCGAGTATCTCTTGGCAGCAATGTGAGCCTCAGTCGAAGTTCCAGTTTCCGTGCGAATTGCCGCTTTTAGACTCCCAGCGAAGTGATTCTCGATCTCCACTGATGTCATACTCGCCGACGAAGGTCCATGGATCCCCATCACCCTCATCGACAACGAGCGTGATGATGAAGTCATCACCATCCACCCACTGGTAGGAGCCGTTGAAACCGGCATTTGAAAAGGCCATGGTGCCCTGGTCTGTTGTCGGGAGGGCACCATCGTGCTCGGACTGCCACTGAAGGATGATGTCTGCCCCGTTATTTAGACCATTGATGCCATCTTCGATTTGGACATAGATGATCGACATCACCATCGCCGTGATGCCTATGCCCAGAGCGGCGGCGAAGAACAAGATCCAGACCGCAACTAGGCAGAGCCACAACGATCCAAACAGTCCGATGATGAGGCCGGCGAGAGCAAAGCCTTTTGGGTCGCGCCGCATCGCGATTGCGCCCATGATGGCGGCCACGGGGGAAAGAATGCCAACGGAGAACAATCCGACCAAAGACACGATGAATGCTGCAAGCCCGAGTCCGTTCTGCTCAGGCGGCTCATAGCCTGTTTCGGGCGAAAGTTGAGCACTCATCGTTTCAGCGCCTTGTTGAGTTGTTTTTCGTTGGTGCAGATTTTGAAGACCTTGTCAAGTTTGACCATGCGAAGCAGTTGTTCGAGTTCACTCGCGACGTTGGCAAGCACGACCTTCATCTTTCGTCCAGCGGCGCGGCTGCGCGCATCGACAAGCATGCCGATGCCCATGCTGCTCATGAATGTCACTTCCTTCATGTCGATGACCAGCCACTTGAATCCACGAAGATCTGCAAAGGCGTCTTCGAAGGCGGCCGAGATGATCTCGGACTCACGTTGGCTGATGGTCGGCGCGTGAATCGAAGCTACGAACGCATCGGCATCTGGCGCGAAACGAATGAACAGGCTTGCACTGGTGTCGTTGACGGGTCACCTCCCCCCCGGTAATCAGCAGAGCCGTACTTTACGCTGCAGGCGAAATGGATGTCAACAACGTGTCCAGGTCCCGCAGCATCTCAGAGGCATTTTGGTATCGATCGGCCGGATCTTTTGCCATGGCTGTCGAGACGATCGAGGCAACGTCCTCGGGAAGATCCGGGATGATGTCCCGTGGATCCGGGATCGGAGATTCACGATGATGCTTGAGGACCTCGCGGACATCACTTGAGCCGTGGAATGGCGGCCGCCCAGTGAGCAAGTGGAACCAGGTGGCACCCATCGCATAGAGATCGCTCCGGTGATCAACCAGTTTGCCGCAACACTGCTCCGGACTCATGTAATGTGGAGTGCCGATGATGTGGTCGGTTCCGGCGATGTCGGTCGTGTTGGGTGCGAGGACCAGACCGAAGTCACTGAGTTTGGCAACACCTGTTTCGTCGATCAGGATATTGTCCGGTTTGATGTCGCGGTGGATCATGCCGCGCTGGTGCGCAGCCCCCAGTCCACGGCAGGCATCGCGGAGAATACGTGTCGCGGTGAGAAGATCCAGTGGTCCGGAGTTCTTGAGTATTGCATAGGAAGTCCCGCCGGTGCAGTGTTCCATCACCAGATACAGGGCACCATCATGATCGCCTACATCATGGATGGCGACGGTGTTGGGATGACCGAGTTTCGCCATCGTTCTCGCCTCCTGCATGAACTGGCGGCGAAGCAGTGGAATGCGGGCCGAGTCTGGTCCGAGCAATTTGATGGCGACACTGCGATCAAGCAATTCATCGAGCCCATCGAGAACGAATCCCTGACTTCCAGTCCCGAGTACTGCTGTAACACGATAACGACCGATCTCGGTTCCAACGAAGGATTCCGCGCGAATGGAGCGGTCCTTGGGAAGAATGCTGGTACTCATGCCCGCCGAACTCGGGAGCAGTGTCGGGAGGAAGGTGGCCGTGCCGGGCTGCGCAATGATGGTGGCGGCGAGGTTGAGTTCGCGATCGACTTCAAAGAACGCTTCGGCGAGTGTCAGAGCGCATCGAGGTGCCAGTTGCAGGGCTTTGACCTCGCTTGCTGCGGCGAATGGGCCGTGGCGGTGATTGAGTATCTGCGCGACACCGATAATGGTGCCCTCTTCGTCGCGAAGCGGAAGAGACAGCAATGAACGTGTTCTGAAGCCGGTCGCTTCATCAAAGCGAGGGTTGAATCGCGTGTCTTCATGAGCATCCGGGATGTTGATGAGATGACCGAGTCGCATACATGCGCCCGCGAGTCCTTCTTCGGCGGGCATGCGAATGAGCGGGTTTCCATCTTCGCTGATCATGCCGTGGGCTACGACCGTGAGCAGTTCGTTGGTGGTTTCATCGAAGCGGTAGACCGATGCGCGTTCCGCGTCGAGTCCATCCCGCAGCGCGTCGCAGATCGCGTGGAGTTTACCAGTGCCGCCTGTGGCTTCCCGAAGCGTGCGATCGAGCTTGGGTAGATCCAGTACGTCGGGGCCTCGTGAATCAAGAAGTCCTTGTGACTGCAAATCGAGAACCGCCGAGACGCGGGCGATCAGCATCGCAGGGCTGATCGGTTTGGTCAGGTAGTCATCAGCACCCCGCTCGAGTGCTTTGACGATTTGCTCCGGCTGATCGCGACCAGAGGTGATGATCGTCGCGATGTGCTGTTCGTTGGGGCGCTGCTGCACCTCCCGAAGGACATCGAATCCTGAGCCTTCGGGTGTCTCGGCTTCGGTGATGATCAAATCAAAACTACCCGAGTTAAGCATGTCGATTGCTTCATTGGCGGTTCGGCAGGTGGCCACGGCGTGGCCTCGGCCGACAAGATGCACCTCAAGCATGCGGCGAATTGCCGCGTTTGGATCGACGATCAAAATGGATCGCTGCTCGCCCACGGCAGGCATGGTACGTACCATCGCGGCATGCGACCGGTATCACATGGAGGCGGATGGCGGTCGATCGTATATACACTGCGATCGGCCCGAAAAACAGGCGGCATCGTTCGGATGTGGCGTGCCCTGCGATCCCGCAACACCTGCAAGACCTGCGCGCTGGGCATGGGGGGCCGCCAAGGTGGCATGGTCAACGAGGCGGGACGATTCCCGGAGGTTTGCAAGAAATCAGTTCAGGCGATGGCGGCCGACCTTCAGGGGGCCGTCAGTGAATCGGCGATCGATACGCCGTTTGCAAACTTGGAATACATGACATCACGTGAGTTCGAACACCTCGGCCGATTGACCATGCCACTGATGGCGACGTCGCTCGATGATCGGTTTCGCCGCGTGAGTTGGGATGAGGCGATCAGCCGCGCTTCCGCGGCCATCGAACGTGTAGATCCATCTCGGTCCTTCTACTACTTCAGCGGCCGTTCTTCGAACGAGGCGGGATTCCTGTTGCAGTTGTGCGCGCGGCTGCGGGGTACCAACAACATCAACAACTGCTCTTATTACTGCCACCAAGCATCGGGAGTCGGGCTTGCAAGCATGATCGGATCCGGAACGGCCACCGTCGTACTTGATGATCTCGGTCAGGCCGATCTGGTCATGATTCTCGGCGCCAATCCAGCGAGCAATCATCCTCGATTCATGCGAAGCCTGATGGAACTGCGGCGACGTGGCGGAAAGGTGGTTGTGGTCAACCCGATTTGTGAGCCGGGGCTGGTGCGGTTCAAGATCCCGAGCGATGTCCGCAGTATGCTGAAGGCTTCTCGGATTGCCGATGTGTATGTACAACCCCACGTGGGTGGCGATGCGATGTTCATGGTCGGCGTAATGAAAGATCTGATCGAGCGTGACGCAATCGACCGCGATTTTTTGGACACGCACACCGAGGGATGGGACGCGTGGGAGTCACGCATCAATTCAATTTCTTGGGATGACATCACGACGTCAAGCGGTGTTCCCCGCAAGACGATCAATGTTGTCGCCGATTTGTATGCGAGGTCCAAAAAGGCCATTTTCGCGTGGGCCATGGGCCTGACGCATCACGTATCGGGCGTTCAGATCGTGCAGATCCTCGGCTCGCTCGCGGCCTGCCGCGGAATGCTTGGTCGTCCAGGCTGCGGTTTGCTACCGCTTCGGGGGCACTCTAATGTGCAGGGCATCGGGAGTATGGGGGTGGTGCCTGCGCTCAAGGATGCCTACTTCGAAGCGATGCGAGAGCGATGGGGCAATGTCATCCCGAGCGAGCAGGGACTTGACACGATGGCGAGCATGGAGGCCGCCCACAATGGCGAGATTGACCTAGCGGTGTGCCTTGGCGGCAACCTCTTTGGGAGCAATCCGGATGCACACTTCGCGGCCGAAGCCATGCATCGAATCGGAACCGTGGTGCATCTCAATACCACGTTGAACTCCGGCCATGTACTGGCCCGAGGGCGCGAAACGATCATCCTGCCGGTCTTGGCACGGGATGAGGAACCACAGGCCACGAGTCAGGAGAGCATGTTCAACTTTGTACGGGTCAGCGAAGGGGGTCTTGCGCGGCACGATGGCCCTCGCGCAGAATCCGAGGTCATTGCCGATCTGTTTGAACAAGTGCTTCCCCCGGACAGTCCGATCGATATCAACACGATGCGAAGTCACACAGAGATCCGTTCTGCCATCGCGAAGGTCGTGCCAGGCTACAAGAGCGTTGGCGCGGTTGATGCAGGGGGCGAGGAATTTCAGATCGAAGGCCGGACATTCCATACACCTACGTTTGCCACGCTTTCGGAGCGGGCCGTCATTCACGATGTCGAGGTCCCGGTTCCGGCAACGCTTGGTGATCGAGAAGTACGGGTGGCGACGGTTCGGAGTGAGGGGCAGTTCAACACGGTGGTGTACGAGGAAGAGGATGTCTACCGTGGGATTCCCCGCCGCGATGCCATTCTGCTCAGTCGCGAGGACATGATGCGATGGGGCATCCGGACCGCAGAGACGGTGGTCGTATCAACCACCGCTGGCGAGGTGCAGGTTGTGGCCTACGAATTCGACATCAAGCCTGGAAACGCGGCGATGTACTTCCCTGAATGCAACATCATCGTGCCGCGAGATGTTGATCCCGTGAGTCGGACACCCGGATTCAAGGGGTTCGTGGCGGGTGTACGTCCGGCATGAGGGGCGTTATCGCTTGCCGACCAGCAGATCC
>MPMB02156690.1_pt1 | contig 25889 bp, 30 predicted proteins | sample 1617371 | NCBI WGS metagenome assembly MPMB02 (sample SAMN05944808, study PRJNA350692) | marine metagenome | biome: marine; feature: ODZ; material: water; isolation source: 300 m water sample filtered on 0.2 um supor filter | place: Pacific Ocean | collected 2012-04-08 | depth 300m m
CGAGCATGATGGTTATCGATATTGCTGAGTGTGGTGTTTCGCCACAGGCAGTGCAGGACGCACTGCTCTACAACCACCAGGTATTCGTCCGCGCCGGTAACTACGTCTCGGAGCGATTCGGCGACCGCTTCGTGCGCATCTCCTTCTCGCTGCCAACACCTGAGGTCGAGCAATTTGCCGAGCATTTTCCGCGCGTGATGGAGCGGCTGTGCAACTCGGCTTGACTGGATGCGCCAATCGCTGAACTGCTTCAGATATCCAGGTTCTTGACCTCGGTCGCGTGCGCCTCGATGAACTCACGGCGCGGTGCGACATCGTCGCCCATGAGGGTGCGGAAGATTTCGTCGGCGCCAACCATTGGCCATATTACATCCTCGGCGTCCTGAATGGTGACTTGTAGCAGCGTGCGCCGCTCGGGGTCCATCGTTGTTTCCCACAGCTGGATGGCGTTCATCTCGCCGAGTCCCTTGTAGCGTTGGATGTGGTGGTTCTCGCCGAACTCCGTCTGCAGCCGCTCCAGCTGCAGGTCGTCATAGGCGTACGCCACCTTCTTGCCGCGGGAAATCTTGTAGAGCGGTGGCTGCGCGATGTAGACGTAGCCGGCGTGAATCAGCGGCTGCATGTAGCGGTAGATGAACGTCAGCAGCAGTGTCCGGATGTGCGCGCCGTCAACGTCGGCGTCGGTCATGATAATCAGCTTGTGGTAGCGCGCATCCTCCAGGTTCAGCTCCTCGCCGCCCACCTCCTCGCCGTTCTCCTCTTCGCTGGCGTCGAGCGCGATGTTGCACCCCATGGCGGTAATCAGCGCCAGGATTTCGGCGTTGGCGAGCATCTTGTCGATGCGCGCCTTCTCGACGTTCAGGATTTTCCCACGCAGCGGTAGAATCGCTTGCGTCGCGCGATTGCGCCCCTGCTTGGCGGTGCCACCCGCCGAGTCACCCTCGACGATGAACAGCTCGCTCAGCGCGGGGTCGCGGGACTGACAGTCGGCCAGCTTCCCTGGCAGGCCACCGCCCTCCAGCAACCCTTTGCGGCGGGTCAGGTCCCGCGCCTTCTTGGCCGCCTCACGTGCAGCGAACGCCTGGATGCACTTGGCAATAATGGTCTGCGCGTCGGAAGGATTCTCCTCGAACCAATTTGCCAGGCCGTCGCCAATGGCCTTGTTGACGATACCCTTGATCTCGGAATTGCCGAGCTTGGTCTTGGTCTGCCCCTCGAACTGCGGCTCGGGTACCTTGATAGAGATAATGCAGGTGAGGCCCTCACGCACATCGCTGCCGTCGAGCGTTGCATCCTTCTCTTTCAATTGCTTGCGCTTCAGCGCGACGTTATTGAGCGTGCGCGTCAGCGCGCTACGCAGCCCTGAGAGGTGGGTACCACCCTCACGAGTAGCGATGTTGTTGGCAAATGTGTGGATGTGTTCGCGATAGGCTGTAGTCCACTGTAGCGCTGCGTCGACTTGCACCTGCTCCAGCTCAGTGGTGATGAGGAGGGGCTCGCGCATCAGCGTAGTGCGGCCATCGTTCAAGAAGCTGACATATTCGGCCAGACCACCCTCGAAGCAGAAACTCTCAGAACGGCCACCCTCCTCGGAGATAGAAATGCTCAGGCCGGCATTCAGGTACGCCAGCTCGCGGAAGCGCGTGCGCAGAAGCTCGTACTCCAGCTGCGTCGTCTCGAAAATCTCCGTGTCAGGCAAGAAGTGCACCAGCGTGCCGTGCTCGTCGCTGTCGCTAATCCGCTCCAGTCCAGAATTGACCTCGCCGCGCTGGTATGACTGCCGGTAGTGGCCTCCCTCGCGGTAGACATCGACCCGTGTCCACTCCGAGAGGCCGTTGACGACTGAGACGCCGACGCCGTGCAGTCCGCCCGAGACCTTGTAAGTGTCGCTATCGAACTTGCCGCCGGCGTGCAGCTTGGTCATCACGATTTCCAGCGCCGGCACCTTGTATTGGGGATGTTCGTCGACCGGGATGCCACGGCCGTTGTCGTGCACTGAACAACTGCCATCCTTGTGCAGCTCGACTGTAACGGTGTCACAGTGGCCGTTCATCGCCTCGTCAATGGAGTTGTCGACCACCTCGTAGACCAAGTGGTGGAGGCCGTCCCGGCTGGTCGAGCCAATGTACATTGCCGGCCGCTTGCGTACCGCCTCAAGCCCTTCCAGGACCTGAATTTGCTCCGCCTTGTAGTCCTCGGTTTTGGGGGGCATACTATACCTGCTGGAACGGCAGGCGCATGAGGTTAAAAGCGTGCCCCTAATTTTATATATCGGTCGTCAGGAAAATCAGCGATGAAGGAACAGCGCCTGGCTTCGCTCCAGCCTGACAAAGCCGACCCGCTCGAACTGCACCACTTCGCCCTCCATTTCGGCGGCCGCCGGCTCTACGATGCCATCGGTCTGCGAGCCGTTCGGCCGCAGCAGCTGCAGCGGTGCACCCGCGGCACACCACTGCACGATTGGCACGCCCTTGACCGGGTCGTCGCCAGCGTGCTTGAGCCGGCCGTCACGCAGCCGGCAGTTGCACAAGTTCTTGAGCCGAAGCAGGTCGCCCTCCGTCAGCTGCGCCACGTCAGCTGCCGGCAGCACGATGGTCGCGCCTGGCTTGACTGTTTCACGCCTCTCGCCCATCTCGGCACGGTCGGGGTGAAACGGCGCATGCTTCTCCAGCGGCTGTGACGCATCGAGGATTAGCTCAACTGGTTCTGGCACCCAAAAGAGACGTTTCGCCTCTGGCTCAACAAGCACGCGGTTGGCCGCCTCCAAATTCTGCCACGAGAGCGTGATGTCAGACTCCTTAACGCCGGCGGTTACCCAGTAATCCATGATAGCTTGCGGCTGGTAGCCACGCCGTCGTAGCGCCACAAGTGTCGCGAGCTGTGGGTCATCCCAGCCAATGTAATCGCCACTGGCGATACCTTCGCAAATGGCAGTGGTCTTGAGCAGCGCGTCGGGAATCGAGACCAGGCCGTAGTGGATGAACTGCGGCTCTTCCCAGTCCAGATGACGGTAGACCCATTGCTGACAAAGAGTGTTGTTCAGGTGGTCCTTGCCGCGCAGTACGTGCGTCACACCGAGTCGATAATCGTCAACTGCAACGGCAAAATTATAGGTCGGCCAGAGTCGCCACGCATCGCCCTGTCGTGGGTGCGGCGTTTCAACGACTCGTAGGGCGACGAAGTCACGCAGTGCCGGATTATTGCTTTCGAGGTCAGTCTTTACGACAACTATTCCATCGCCCCCGGAAAACAGCGCTTCAAACGCCGCTAGATGTGATGCTGATTTGTCGTCGCGGCAAGGGCAAGCTGTGCTATGGCGCTTCAGCTCGCGCCACTTTTCAGCGTCGCAGTGGCAGACGTAGGCTGCATCGCGTGACAGTAGCTCACGGGCATCGTCATAGTATATTTCGAGGCGATCCGACTGCACCACTATCTCGTCAGGCTTTGCACCGAGCCATTCCATGTCTAAAGTGATTAGGTCATACGCGGCTGGGTCGACTACCATTGGGTTGGTGTCCTCCAGCCGCAGGATGAGTTTGCCGTTGTGTATTCCACGGAAGGCATGATTCAGCGCCACCGCTCGCGAGTGGCCCAGATGCAGCGGACCACTCGGCCCTGGTGCAAAGCGTAGAACTACAGGACCGTCGGAATCGAGCGGTGAGAGCCCACTATGGCCACTACCAGTTGCCTTGCGGGGTTTGGGCGCGGGTGCCTGCGCCGCCACCTCTGCAGGTGAAAGTGCGTTCACCTCAGTGACGATACGCGCTGCAATGGTGCCCAGTTCGCGCGCCTGCGACCGCAGACCAGCGTGCGCGCCGAGCACCTTCCCTAGGACTGATTTCGGCTGCGCCGAACCGTGCCGGGCCGCCTCCTGCAGCGCAGCTGCACGCAATGCCTCTTCCGCTTCCACAGCGGCAAGGGCGATAACGGGGTTATCAATCTGCCGCTCACGCCAGATAGTTGACGGAAACGACTGCTAGGTTTGGGAGTAAATCAGACTGTATAGCCACAGCGTCAATCTTTAATTCTAGAACCGCACGGGGCGCCCATGAAGTGGATGCTGGCGGTGGCACTGCTACTTGCCACCACGGGCTGCATCGATGTACCAGCCATGAACGGGCTGATGGACCGACTGGTGCCCGAACCTGAGATGGTTTATCAGGAGGTGGAGCTAGCCGATTTTGAGGGCCAGTTCGCGCCAGACCCGGACCAGAACCAAGGGGCGGTGCTGGACGCCGCCGAGAGGATTCTCGACGACCCAGCCCAGATTGGGGCTGTAGCGCAGAACCTCTCCTGGGTCGAGTATACCCACCACTTCCTGCTGCCTCCCGGCGCTACTTGGCTACGGGTTGAGATTACTGTAGACTACACGCTTATCGGTGGCGGACAGCCGGAAGAGGGGCCTGCGGGAACGCTCGACTTGACCTTCCGCGCTCCTGATGGGGAACAGAGGTGCCGTGACGAGCGGGACCCTCCCTGCTTCGAAATAGTCTATTTCGGTGAGGACGAGAAAGAAATCGATGGCTATTCACCACCGCTGCCACCGGTACCGGGAGAGTGGACTGTTACTATTTCCGGCTCCGGAATGGAGGGGCTGCTCGGAGAGCTAATCTACTCAGGCAGCTACAAGATGATAGTCATGACCGAGCTGCCGGGCAGCTAGAATTGCCTCCCACTGGCACCCCTCCCTGATAACCGAAACAACGCCCGTGTATCTATATCTCCAGCATTCAATAGTTGACAGCAGCTTCCGCTAAAGCACTAATAGCGCTAGTCCAACCACACCACAATAAGGTGCGAACCAGTGGAAGCGGCGCTGCTCAACGAGCGTCAGCAGCCAGCGTAGTGCCAAGAATCCCGTGACGGCAGCGGCAGCGACACCGAACAGGAACTCTGCTGGTGCAACGCCCGCGAGCGCGCCTTCGCGATCCTGCAACAATTCGAGGCCAGTTGCACCGATGATAGCGGGCATTGACATCAGGAACGAAAGTCGTGCCGCCGCGACCGGGCGCATGCCAGCCGCCATCCCGGCTGCAATCGTCAGCCCCGAGCGCGAAAGTCCCGGCAATACCGCCAACCCTTGTGCCAGTCCCATCCAGGCACCGACTGTGAATGGCACGGTCGCGGTGTCGTGTGTGCCGCCACGCCCACGCGAGAGCCAAAGCACGCTGGCGGTTACGAGCAATCCCGCCCCCGTGATTCGCAGAGAGCCCAACCAGCCTGTAGCTAACGTGTCAAAACTGTAGCCAATAATCGCAGTTGGGATGCTAGCCAGCAGCACCAACAGTACGGTGCGCTCATCGGGATCGGCTGTGCCATCGCGGAACGTACGCAGGGCTCTTGGTGTAGCGCGCAGCGCCCGCAAGATATCCTCGCGCAGCAGCCAGCCTGCGGCGAATAGTGTGCCTAGGTGCAACGCAATGTTGAAAAAGAGTGGAGGACGCACACCACTAAGGTGCTCGAAAATCACCAGGTGGCCACTGCTGCTAACTGGTAGCCACTCCGTCAGTCCCTGCACCATACCAAGCAGCAGTGCGGTCGGTAAATCCATCCCCGAGCCGGACAGTCCCACGGCAGGGCGAGTCGCTACGTTTATTTAACGCGGGTGCAGGTGCACAGCGATGGTGTCGCAGCAGTTGGAGTGCCCAGTCTGCTTCATACGCTTCGATACTGAACGGCAAGCAGGACAGTCAGTCACCTGCCCCAGCTGTGACCATATTTTCAACACGCCTGATGAGGAGGAATCCCCAACGGAAGCTGCCCCAGCAGCACAGGCCGATGATGTTGAAGAAGAAACCACGTACGAAGCGACCGAAGAAGAAGCCCCGGACAATGATAAAGTACCGGAGGGCGACGAGGCGGAGGAGGAAGCCCCACTAGATGACGAGATACTTGATGGGGAACCAGAGGATGCGGCCAATGACGAAGAAGTAGAGGCTGGGGAAGCACCGGAAACGGGCGAGCTAGACGATGATGAGCAACCTGCCCCGCTAGAGGCGGCGACGCCTAGCGCGCTGGTGCTGCTGGGTGAGCTTTCGACCGCCTACCATACCAAACGGCTGCAATCCGTCATCGATGGTCCACGCAGCCGGGCACAGCTGGCGGGGCTACTGCTGCTCGCGGTCGCAGTGCTGGGGTTACTGGCAGCGACCGCGACTGCAGTCAAGTGGAATGGCTACGATTCTCCTTGGGACGACGAGGTGACGGCCAGCCTTTACGGCTCAGTAATTGACGTGGACGGAAACCAGCTTGAGGATGTGCGCGTCGCCGCGGACGGCCAGCAAACTTTCACCGACGGCGAGGGACGCTACTTCCTACACAACCTGACCTCCGGCGAGCTGAAGGTGACCTTCTTCAGCCCTGGCTACCGCACTCACTCGGCCTTGATTGACCTACGTCCGGCCGGCACCAACCTACTCGATGTACAGCTTGAGACGGGCGATGGTCAGGACGTCGATGACCAGCTCAGCCACGTTCTACGACCATGGCCCCCCACTCAGGCGCTGGCGGCAGTCATGGCGGTAATGGCACTGCTGGCGTTGCTCGGGAGCGCAGCGGCGCTGCTCGAACGCCATTTCCGGCTGGCACTCTTCGGTGCGGTAGCAGGCATCCTAAGCTGGGGCTTCCTGTTCGGCAGCTTGTTCTCACTGGCGGCGCTGCTGCTGCTTTTGGGAGACCGTGAACGGTTCGATGCGTGAGCAACTGGCAGGTGGTACGGTTTGTCACAGTGCTCTCGCGCCGCGAGCAAGTAGCGCTAGTACTGCTCTGGAGCTGGCTACTACTTGTTGCCGGGGGGCCATTGCTACTGGAACCGGGAACGACCGGGAACTTGTCAGGATACTCCTTAGGTGTCGACAACGTGGAGATGCTTGACGAGATTAATCCCCTTGCGCGGGCGGTCTACTGGGTGGGGGATGTCAACTGCCACCAGAAGGCAACGCGTTCCTACGCATACGCAGACAACCAAATGCCGTTCTGTGCACGCGATCTGGGTATCTTTGCCGGCCTTGCCCTAGGCTTTACTGTTGCTTTACGACGCCGTCCGGAGCTGTCGCTACCGCTGGTACTGCTAGCACTAGTACCAATCGGCCTCGACGGAACCATTCAGCTGCTGACCGACTATGAATCTACCAATCCGCGACGACTAATCACGGGGCTTATTGCGGGTGGCGTAACGGGATGGGCACTGATGATTATCCTGGAGCCGCGGCGGAATTAGCCGGCACACTCTTACTCGTCTACTGGCTCGTTGCACCACGGGCAATCTCTCACATCCAATGGGAGCACACGGTAGCACTTTGCGCAGAGTTGACCTGGGTTGTAGAACTTCTGCCACAAAAAAATGGAGGCAATGAGGCCAACCAGCAGCAGCATGACAGCAATGGTGAAAATCATCGCTGTATCAGCATGGATGTGTGTGCGAAATCCATTGCTATCAGAGGGTCTTACGGCCGGGACGCCAACTAGCAGGGCAGGCCTTACCGGTCTGGAGTGCCTGCAATAACCGCACGACTTCGTCAATGCTGCGGCCAGTCCCGGCGGGATAGACTGAGTAGGCGCGCACAATACCCTCGTCATCGATTATGAAGGTGCCGCGGAGTGCCATCCCGGCGCGCTCGTCGAGGATACCGTAGGCACGGCTTATACGCAGTGAAGGGTCTTCCAGCAGCGGGTAGCCCAGCTTGTCGATGCCACCACGCGTGCGTGGGCGCTCCATCCAGGCCTGGTGACTCTGTTTGGAATCGGTCGAGCAACCAATAACTTGCGCGCCCGCCTGTTCAAAGTCAGACAGCCGACGGTTGAAGGCATGGATCTCGGTGGGGCAGAGCCCGGAAAAATCACGAGGATAGAAGAATAGCACGGTCCAGAGACTGCGCTTGCGGTTCTGTGCCAGGTCTACCGTTGGGTACTCGAATTCTTTCTTGCGAGGGTTCCAGCGTACTGCCTTGCCCTCGAAATCAGGCGCTGGTTGTCCTATTTTGGCCCTCTCTTCACTCACCCTATGAACCTCGCGGAAGCGGTGAGTCGATGCCCGGTTTAAGCGGTTCGCGCGAAGTCCTGTATCGCTTCAATAACTGCACCAGCGTCGTCATCAGAAAGGCCAGGATGTATCGGTAAACTCAACACGCGGGAGGGGAGTGAAGCGGCTCTAGGTGTCGACGCAGCGAACTCAGCCAACGGCCGCGCCTCGTAGAGCAGCGAGGGATAGTAAACACCACTGCCGATATCGCGTGCAGCAAGGTGCTCCCGCAGCGCGTCGCGCGCATCGGACTGAATGGTGTACTGGTGAAAGACATGTCCGCGCCGCGCCTCGGGAACCTGCACGCAGTCAGCCAGCTCCGCGCTGTAGCGCTGCGCATTGGTGCGGCGGGCTGAGTTGTAGCCGTCCAGCTTGCGCAGCTGGACGCGGCCAATAGCGGCGGCGATATCAGTCATACGGTAATTAAATCCCAACTGCAGATACTCGTACCGCTCGCCCTGGCCATGCGCACGCAGCTGCGCTACCGTATCGGCCACCGCATCGTTATTGGTTGTCACCATGCCTCCCTCGCCAGTAGTCATATTTTTTGTGGGGTAGAAGCTGAAGCAACCTGCAAGCCCAAGTGACCCCGCACGACCGTTCCCGGCGTCAGCGCCATGTGCTTGGCAAGCATCCTCAATAATCGGTACTTGCGCCGCGTCGCACACCTCGCAGAGCGCAGTCATGTTGCACAGTTCGCCGTAGAGGTGGACCGGTAATACTGCCTTCGTGCGCGGTGTGATGGCTGTCGCGACCGCAGCGGTGTCAAGGGTATAGCTATCCGGCTCCAAGTCGACGAAGACTGGCGTCGCGCCCACCATGCGGATGCTGGATGCGCTCGCAAAAAACGAGAAGGGGGTCGTGATGACCTCATCGCCCGGACCGACACCGGCTGCGAGCAGAGATAGGTGCAGCGCAGTGGTACCGTTGGTCGTTGCGAGAGCGTGCCGTGTGCCGCAGAAAGCGGCGAACTCGCGCTCAAAAGCCTCAACCTCGGGGCCTTGCGCCAGCAAGCCAGAAGAGAGGACGCGCGCGACCTCGCGCTGCTCCTCGTCGCCTACCAGCGGCTTCGCAATTGGAATCATTGCGAGCGCACGCAGAATGAGCCATTTAACAACGCTGGCACCCTGCGTTGCAACGCCCTTTAAAACTCCAGAAAGGTGGGGCCTAACACTATATTTAACTATAAATTACCACCCCAATTGTTAAATAGTGACTTCTACAGACCACATTTGGTGTCCACTATGTTTGAAGACACGAACACAAAGGCCGTCAGTGCCGAGGCTCTGGGAACCTTCTTTCTGGTTTTCATAGGACTCACTGCTTTCGGCGCGCTTGGTGGGGGTTTCGGCGGGGCATTCGCCTTCGGTGTAACTCTCATGGTCCTGATGCACATCATGGGACCCATATCCGGATGTCACCTCAACCCTGCGGTGTCCATCGGGAATTTTATGTCGAACAAGATGTCGCAGGACGACGCGATTGCATACGTCCTGGGGCAGATTGGCGGCGCGTTCATCGCTGCGGCGGCAATAGGGGGGACATTCAACTTCCTATCAGGTGACATGGCCATCCTCGGTCAAGCGGTGGTCGGCACGACCTTCTTCGTGATAGTCCTGCTCTCGACCTCTGATCCCTGGGCTGTTGGAGGCACGTTGTTCGTGATGACTGCAATGGCGAGCGGCTTCGGTGATGTCAATCCCGGCATACTTGCTGGGGGAGCAATAGAAGCAAACCTGCTAGCCGACACCGCACCCACTGCGGAGGCGGCGTCTGCAACCATGTACGCCATGGTTGGTGGCGTCATAGGCGCCATAGCTGGCTGGGCCGTCAAAGACAACGTTCTGGATTGAAAACACACACCTTAGGGGCTTGCGTCCCCATTGAAAACCGTGTCCCGTCTACGGGCGGGACACACCCTTTTTTCTAGTTTGACTGCACGTTTTCATACTGAGATATTGAACCACCCGCGTAGCAGGATTCCAACACCATACGAAAGTAGCGCTACGCCGCCCGAAATAGCGCACATCTCGATAAAGCGGCGGCGGAACGGCTGATCTTGTGCAACCGCAACATAGTAGTTGAACGCGGCGACGATGCAAACACCTATGATGAGCGTCGCGCCGAGCGCTTGGTGCAGCACTGATAGCCCCCATAGCGGAGGCGCGTCTGGCTGCAACGCTAGGTAGGGAAACACCAGCAGGAATACCGTCACCAAGTACGCGGTGCCAGTGTAGAAGGCAGCGCGCAGTGGATTGCGGTTGTCAGCCTCAGTGCGCGTTGCTAGGAATTCGGAAGCGGCCATCGACATCGCCGCCGCAATGCCAGTGACGAGTCCTGCCAGCGCGACCAGGCGCAGGTTCTGGAACGCGAAAGTCAGCCCGGCCAATGCACCCGTAAGCTCGACTAGTGCATCGTTGAGGCCGAGCACCATCGATCCAGTATATTGCAGCCGCTCCTCATCAAGCATCGCCAGTAGGTGCAGCTCGTGAGCTTCCTCCTCCTCCATAATTGGCCGCGCGGCGGGGATTACATCGATGATGTTGCGATACTCGGTAGCGATATTCGCCTCGTCACGCTCAAGCAGGTTGACACAGAAAGTGATGCCCAGCAGCCGCGCCAGCAGCGAAAACCATGCCACGCGCAGGCGTGATGGCGCCACCTCCTGACCAGAGTATTCTTTCCAGAACTCATAGTGTCGTACTTCGTCATCAGCTATCTGCTGGAGCACCTTGCGATTTTGCACATTCTTCTCTCGCTTAGCCAACTTCTCATAGATGAGCGCCTCGGTCAGCTCCAGATACTGGAAGCGCAGTACCTGCTTCAGGGTCGCTGCGTCAATCTCCATCAATGGCCTAGCGCGGGGCGGTTTTCACCCCTTGCCTCTAACTGGCAACAAAGCGCAGCGCGTCAAGACTAGCTTCGGCCAGCGTTCGGCCGGGTTGGCATCGAGCGCTCCTTGGGGCAGACCGAAGGCTCGGTAGTCAAAGCCGTCAACTGAGAGCACGCTTTCATCATCCGTGACCTGATCCGCCAGCTCCGCAGGCGGTTCCCCGAAGGCAACCCACGCTACTGCCTCCGTTACAGGCGTCAATCCAGCGCGATCTATAGCTCGCGAGACCTGCCGCTGGCCAGTCAGGTATAGCAGCACCTCACTAGCTCGGCTATGCGAGAGCGCGTAGCCACCGGTATGCGCGCGTTGTGCCAACTCAGCCGCCTGCCGAAGATGCAATACGCCGCATACAGCCTTGGCATCGACTAGTGCCAGCTCTGGTCCCAGCAGAGCTTTTAGCGCTTCGTCGCTTCCCGGCTGGCAGCGGCCACTGCCGACAGTAAACTCCATGCTGGCGAAGGCAGGGCATATTATATATCTGGCAGCACCCTCACGCCATCCTATGGCTGACGGCAATGAACAGTCCGCCCAGCTTGAGAGCGCGCTCACACACGAACAGCAGCGTCTCGAAAAGCTGTGGGACGCCTACGAACAACAGGAGCAGGACTTGAACGCGTCACTCGACCGTATCAACCGACTTGAGTCCGACTTGGAAACCAAGCAGGCAATGGTCCAGTCGCTAGAGGAACTACTCGGCGAGCGCGACGGCCGAGTGCGCGAGCTGGAAATCGATCGGCAACGGCAAGCCAAAATCGAAGCCGAGTATGGGCCGCGCGTGGAAGCGCTCGAGGAAAGAGTTGCTGACCAGACTGAGAAGTACGACCGGCTGCTCTCGATTACCCAAGAAATGGAGGAGGAACTCGAGTTCGCCAAGCAAGCGGTGCGAGCGCGTGATGCTTGGTTCAACCTGAACGTCAGCAGCCTCGAAGCGATTGCAGATGTCAGCAAGGAATGGCGCTCAATCCAGTCGGGCAACTTCCCTGCCCCGGCTAGCGGTGGCGGACCAGGAGGCTCGAAGGCTGATTTCATCACTGAAGTGTCCAAACTCAAGGGGCTCGGCAAGGTGAAGGCAGAACAGCTCTACGATAGCGGCTTTCATTCAATCGGGGAACTCAAAGCAGCTTCACTCGACGATATCTCTGGTGTCAGTGGCTTCACCAAGCTGACTGCACAGAAAATTGTTGACGGGGCCAAATCGCTCTAAAGCGCGAGGAAGTTTCGCACCACCTGCTCATTCCTCACTTCAGGATGGAACAGCACGCCATAGCGTGGTAATTCGTAGTGACGAATCGCTTGCACACAACTTTTCGACTGTGCCACTACTTCAAACTGCGGACCGGGCTCGATTGCACGGTGATGGAGCACAAAAGCTTCAAAATTACCGGAGCAAAGTGGATTCTCCGCAATCGTCTTGACTTGAACCATACCGATTTCACGCTGAATGATGATTTCGCCGCCACAAACGGCTACAAGCAATTGCATCCCGGAGCAAATTGCTAACAACGGTACATCAGCCTCCAGTAAAGGTTCAATACCAGTATTTTCTTTTAAATATATGTCGTCTTGAAGTGCAGTTCCCCCCAGCAGGATGTGAGAAACTCCTACAGGAACGCAGTCAAGATTGTTTAGATGGCTACTTTCGACAGTCTTACCAGCATCACGTATGACGCGTACTAACGGTACGATGAACTCAGCCTCGCTCAGCGGCTCAGCACAGGTTGAGACGATGAGCACAGTCACACGAGCACCGCCTCGGTAATGTGTAATCGACCGGCGCCGGCGTGGAACTTGGATGTGGTCTCAATCAATCGCAGCCGTTTCTGGAATAACGGCGCGCCGAGCACCAGTGTCTCTAGCTCGCCACCCTCACCGGCTGGGTTCAGCCTGTGCCGGTCTGCCTGCACCAGCAGCCTGTCTACCGCTGCTCGGTCCAGGCTGCGGCCGAGCCACTCTGCGCCGAGTCCGTCGGCTGCGACAGCAGTCACGACCACCTCATACCCATCGGTCAGCAACACTTCTAGCAGTTCTAGCTGCGGCTGCTGCCAGAGCGGGTTGAAACACCAAAGCCCAAGATCGGCGCAGGTGCGCTGGACGCGCGTTGCCTGATAGACCGACGCCAGTGCGCCAGTGACTACACCAGTAATACCGTATTTGCGCTGCGCACGCACCAACAGTGCCTCCATGTCGGCCAGCTCCTCCTCAGGTTCGCCCGGCGTGACGGAGGTAAGTTGTGCGATATCCAGAGCTTCCGCCTGCAGTGCAGTCCACTCCAACGCCGGGGTGTGGAACATCCAGCTGTCGTCGCGTTCGGGCAATAGTGTCAACAGGCAAACAACCTCGTGGCCGGCAGCAACGGCACGGTGCAGCGCGAGGCAAGAGTCCTTGCCGCCCGAGAAGAGCACACCTAGTTTCATTTACGCTTCCGCTTGCCGATTAGATAAACTTCGCTCGACGCTTTGCGGGATGCTTCGGGTGAGAGCGTGCGCACAGAGCCGAACTCTGCCTGGACCGCGGCGCGGTACTGCTGGAAATCCTCGCCTTCGAACACCTTGACTGCGAAGCTGCGGGCGCGGTGCCCACTAGCAATGGCAAGGGCTAGCTCTGCCAGCTCGATTGAGCGTGCCTGGTCGACCGAATAGTTGCCGCTCAAGTCGGGGCTCATGTCAGAGATTACTACTGTAGCGCGCACAAGATTGGCGAGACGCTGTTGCAAACTCGTGTCTCGCAGATCGCCACGCAGGAGCTCAACACCCTCCAAAGGAGCCATGTGCGCCAAATCTACGCCAATGACTCTGCCATCGGGACCGACCATCTCCAGGGCAACCTGACTCCAGCCGCCCGGAGCAGCACCCAGGTCAAGGACAGTGTCACCTTTGCGAAACAGCTTGGAGCGACGTTGGATTTCCTGTAGTTTATAGGCGGAGCGCGCGCGGTAGCCTTCCCGTCGTGCACGACGCTGGAAACCATCGCGACCACGGCGACCCTTGCCCGGCATTCAGCTGCCGCCCGCCTTGCGGAGCGCCCACTTAGCAGCCTGGCAAATTTTCAAGTCAGCACCAGTCTTAGTGCGGTTACGAATCAGCTCCAGGTGTGGCTTGACAAGCGCCGGTTTGTTGGCGCCAATGTAGCCCAGCGCCTTCAAAATTTCAATATGGATGTACCAGTCCTCATTCTTCAAGGCACGTGCCAAGTGCGGTACCGCCTGCATCACCACCAGAGCATCCTTGTTCCCTATTCTGCCGAGCGCAGTCGCACAAGCCTTGCGCAGCTCCGACGAATTGGAACGTAGCCCTTTGACGAGCATGGGAACCGCCCCCGCGACCGCCTGCGGGCTGTGCCGCCCCAAGACGCCAACGCACTCGGCAGCGCGTTCCTGCACCCGGTCGCTCGATTTGAGCGCAGCGACTACGGCGGGTGTCAGCTTGACGGCGGCCTGCGGCTGCTTGACGGCGAGGGTGGTCAGCAGCACGATGGCATGGTAACGCACGCGCCAGTCACGGTGCTTGAGCGCCTCGCGCAGCTTGGGAAGTGCCTGCGCCGGCGCTTTGTGAAGCACGTGCCCAAGCGCCTCCTGCGTTGCGTAGCGCACGTCCTTGTCATCGTCGTCGAGCAGTTCGAACAGGTCTGGAATGGTTTCGTCGCGTCGTCGTTTGGAGCTGATTGAGAGGCTGGTCCACAATTTGACGACGCGCAGCCGCACCTCGCGGTGCGGGCTATCGAGTGTCTCCTGGATTGCAGAAAAGAAATCATCCTGCCGTTCTGGCAGTAGCTCACGCAGCTCCAGCAGCGCCTCGATTATCGCCAGCTGCGCCTGTGCCGGCTGCTCGGGCAGTGTTCCGAGCAGTGCCTTGACTATAGGCTCGCGCCAGCGTTCGGCCGCCTGCACCTGTACCAACAGTGCCTTAATCGCGGCGGCACGCTCCTGTTCACTACCCGATTTGAGCGTGGTTAGGTGTTTCTCGACTTGGCTGTCAAAGCCGCGGTCGACCGAACCATCCCGCCATTCGTCGACAGAATCCTTGAGTTCACTGAAACGATCGCGCCATGACACGAGTCTCACGAAGGGATGAAGGTAATAAGGCTCGCGCGATGGGACGCCATGCCGACCGCGGCGGAGCAATTCCTGAAGGGACACGACGCCCGGCTGCACGACCGCGTGCGCATCAACTCGGGTGGCCACAGCTACGAAGGACGCGTTATGCCGGCACACCGCTTCTCAGGTGAGCACGTCATAGTCCTCAAGCTCGCCAACGGCTACAATATAGGCGTCTCGTGCGAAAGCGCCGAACTTGAACTGCTCGAGCGCGCTGCACCCCCGCCAGAAGCGACCGCAACAGCCGCGTCCCCATCAGGAGACTTGCCGCCACTGACAGTACTTGGGACTGGCGGCACCATTGCGTCCTACGTGGACTACCAGACCGGGGCAGTCCACCCGGCGAAAAGCGCTGAAGAACTCGTGGCCGCTGTCAAGGATCTCGCCAATATCGCCAGCATCCGCGCTGAGGCACTGCTCTCGCTAGCGTCGGAGGACATGCAACCCGATGACTGGGAGCGAATCGCAATGCGTGTCAATGAGCTGCACGCAGAGGACGGAGCCGGAGTCGTAATCGGGCACGGCACTGACACTATGGCGTACACGGCTGCGGCACTGGCGTTCCAGCTGCCGTCACTGCGAGCGCCAGTAGTGCTGACCGGTTCACAGCGTAGTAGCGACCGACCCTCGACCGACGCCCACCTGAATCTGGCTGGCGCTGCCCGGGCGGCGCTTACCGACTTGGGTGAAGTGGCAGTCGCGATGCACGCCTCACCAAGTGACGACTTTGTGGCCATCTGGCGCGGAACACGGGTCCGCAAGGCACACTCATCGCGACGCGACGCATTCACGGCACCGAACGGTGGCCAGCTCGGGAGCGTCGGCAACGCAGTCGAGTTCGGCACTGAATACCGTCCCGTCGCCAATGAGACACGACTTGAAGCAGGCTTCGACCCCAACGTGGCGCTGGTCTGGAGCCACCCCGCTCTCACAGCGGGCGACTGGGAGGCGGCGACCGCTGGCAAGAAGGGCGTCGTCGTTGTCGGCACTGGACTTGGCCACGTCGGGTCACATCTGCATGACGCCGTACGGGCGACTGCGCGCGACGGTATCGTGGCGATGACGACGCAGTGCTTGGCAGGGAGCACGAACTTGAACGTCTACCGCAACGGCCGGGAGCTGGGTGAAGCGGGGGTTGTCGAGGCAGGCGATACGCTGCCGGAAACAGCGCTGGTAAAGCTAATGTGGCTGCTCAGGCATCGCCCTGACTCAATCGCTGCCGATATGGGGGAAAATCTGGCGGGCGAGCTGGGAGCGCGCCGTTTTTTGGATTAAGCTTTTACTAACCTACTGCTGACCTCGTCCATGACAGACCCGCGCTACGACAAACTCGCTTCTAATCTGATTAACCATTCCATCTGCCTGCAAAAGGGCGAGAAGGTGCTCATCGAAGCGTTTGACTTGCCAGATGCTATGGTCATTGCGCTGGTGCGCGCTGCGCGCAGGGCAGGTGGTGTGCCACTAGTGACGCTGAAGAACAACCACGTCTTGCGCGAACTCTACCGCGAGGCGACTGAGGAACAGATGCAACTCTGCGGCGATGTTGAGCTGGCGCGGATGAAAGAGATGGATGCCTATATTGCCATGCGCGGCAGCCACAATATTGCGGAGTTTTCAGACGTACCGTCGGACCGTATGCAACTCTACCAAACGCACTGGCTACAGCCAGTTCATTTTCAGGAACGCGTCCCCAATACTCGCTGGGTAGTACTGCGCTGGCCGTCACCGTCGATGGCACAGCAGGCAGAAATGTCGACCGAGGAATTCGAGGACTTCTACTTCGAGGTCTGCTGCCTAGATTACGCGAGGATGGGAGAAGCAATTGCACCACTAAAGGAGTTAATGGAGCGTACAGACCAAGTGCGCATCACCGGCCCTGATACCGACCTTCGCTTCTCCATTAAGGATATTCCGGCCATTGCCTGCTGTGGCGACCGCAACATCCCCGACGGCGAGTGCTTTACCGCCCCCGTTAAGGACTCTATTGAGGGGCACATCCACTTCAACGCGCGTACACTGTACAACGGCACCATATTCAGCGACGTGCGACTCGAGTTCAAGGACGGAAAGGTAGTCGACGCGACCGGCAGCGATGACGCTAGACTGAACGAAATTCTGGACAGCGACGAAGGTGCGCGCTATGTCGGCGAGTTCGCGCTCGCATTCAACCCATTCATCCAGGAGCCGATGCTCGACATTCTATTCGACGAGAAAATTGCCGGCAGCTTCCACTTCACTCCCGGTAACGCTTACGACGAGGCGGACAACGGCAACCGCTCCGATGTACACTGGGACATGGTGATGATCCAGCGGCCAGAGCATGGCGGCGGCGAAATCCGCTTCGACGACGTACTCATCCGCAAAGACGGTCTGTTTGTACTGCCGGAGCTGGAAGGACTCAACCCGGAGAACCTCCGGTAGCAAGGACCATGCGAGCCCAGCTCATGGACGATCCAATCGCCTCGGCCGAGCTGGCAGGACTGGCCTACGTTAGCGATTCTGAACCTGGGTTCTCAAGGCAGCAGAGAGGCGATGATATTGTACATGTAAGCGCGAAGGGCAGAATTCTAAAAAGTAGTAAAAAAATCGAGCGCATAGAAGGACTGAAAATCTCACCCGCCTGGACGAATGTATGGATTTGTGAGAACCACAAAGGTCACCTCCAAGTGACGGGTATTGACAAGAAAGGGCGCAAGCAGTACATTTACCACCCTCTTTGGACCAAGCTGCGCAGCGAGGCCAAATTTGACAAGATGGTAGAGTTTGGCCATACACTGCCCACTATCCGTAGACAGTATGACCTTGATTTACAGGTTGAAGGCAATCCAAAGCAAATGATGATGCCAAAGGAGCGTATGCTGGCGGCGCTGGTTAGACTGCTCGATACGACCTTCATCCGAATCGGAAATGAGACCTACCGTAAGGAAAACCAGCACTTCGGCCTTACAACCTTGCTGGACGACCATTGCACGTTCGAGTATGATGATGATGTGCTGCCGGAAGAGGAAAAATGGTACGATGGGCAGCTCGTGGGCTGGTTCACGTTTGTAGGCAAGAGTGGGAAGGACCACACCGTGATGGTGCACGATGAGAACTATCCAGATCTAGTGGCTCTAATGATTGAAAGCTACAACCTCAAGGCTGAAGGAACGAATGACCTTTTCGTATACGTCGATGAGGGGGGCACGCCTCGGGATATCAAGTCCAGGATGGTCAACGACTATTTGCAGAAGACTGCCGGTTCCAGATACAGTGCCAAGGATTTCAGGACATGGCGTGGGACGGAGATGGCTGCAAGTGGACTGGCAAATACGCCGAAGCGACTCAACAAGAAAGAACGCAAGAAGAGAGTGACAAAAGTGGTGAAGGAAGTTGCAACCAGATTAGGGAATACACCCGCCGTCTGCCGCAGTTCCTACATCCATCCGCTATTCCTAGACGACTATATGTTTGGAAGGTTCCACAGGAAGTGGAAACAAGCCCACTCTGTGGAAGAAAACGAGCTGCTCTCATCCGATGAAATTGCGGTCCTCAACTACCTGAGTGAAGACGCATAAAAGAAGTGGCTGTTTCTCAACCGCTAACAAGAATTTCAATGCTCTCGGTGAGGGCAATGTCCTTGTTAGTGATTCCGTTAGAATCATGTGTGGTTGTAGTGATTTTTACATTAGAATAGTCAAATATCAGTATATCTGGATGATGATTCATTTCCTCCGCAATTTCGGCGACCCGATTTACGAAAGTTACAGCCGAGGCAAATTTATCGAAACTGAAATCCTTGAAAAGACGATGATAGACGTCATCATGACTCCAACCATCCATGCCTTTCAGTGCCTTCTCAATTCCATCGTCGCTCAATAAATCAGACATTAAGAGCGTACCTTTGTGGAGGTATTTGGTCCTTTGTGACCTTAAGGTTTTATATGCCCTTATTTAACCGAACTCGTTTGACACTATTCAAGAGCATAATGCCAAAAAGCATGTCGAAGGGGCAAGAGCGCTACCTGAAGGCGCTTGTGCTTGTTTTCTTGTTGCTTCTATTGGTGCTCACAATTGCACACACCGAAGATAACCCCGACTGGTATTTCGTTGTTCCGGGCCTGCTAATACACCTCTCAGCCGACTCATTCCTAATCCTAATTACGTCAGCTTTCGTGGCTGTTGCTACCAGGCATTTCATTATACCCAATACTATATGTGAGAGGCAGAAGCCAGTGGGAATGGGACCTCAGGCCTCTTGCCTTCTGGTTAGTCATTACTAAGGGCATTGCCCTGTACTTTATCGACCTTTCAGCTACGAATAGTAATCTTTCTTCGTACATGAATGCCACGTGTACGTTTTTCAACAGTATATTCGTGATATTTCTAACCGTATTCTTGCTCAGGTTATATCTACATTATTTTGTGCCTTTTCTATCCAGAGTGCTGTTGGCTATAGAAACCGATACACAATACGGACCAATTCTTGAGATTATAGGCTCGATAATGATTCTTATTTTTGGTTTAGCCGAATTTCTTAATCAATTCGATGTTGATATTGGGGTCCTGCTCGCTGGAATCGGGGTTGCAGGTCTTGTCATTGCGCTGGCTGCACAGGATACCCTCAGTAATTTTTTCTCAGGTATCCTGCTATTGCTTGATCAGGGGTTCAAAACAGGAGACATGGTATATTTCGACGGCGATTACTGTATTATCCGAGATTTTGGTTTGCGTTCCACCAAACTCTACAACATAATTGAGCATGTAATCGTCATTATTCCGAACAATGCCTTTGCATCGCAGAATATTGTAAATGTGACAAAACCAGATCGCTATTTCAGGCATAGAATCAACGTGGGTGTATCGTACGACTCCAATCCTGGCAAGGTAGAAGAAGTTCTGCTGAAGGTCGCCGCCGGAAACACGGACGTGGAGACAGACGACCCTACTCGGAAACCTATTGTCCGGTTTCAGTCTTTTGGAGAGTCCAGTCTTGAATTCGTTCTGGTACTGTGGATTAAGAATGTAATCAAGATTCGTCAAGTCAATTCAGATTTGCACCATGAAATATTCACGAATCTAAGAAAGGCGAAGGTCGTGATTGCCTATCCACAGAGAGACGTTCATTTGCATGAAGTATCTTAAACTGGTTGTAGGCCTCGGATGTGAGCTGGCGCCGCCAGCCCCTTTAAGCCCCCTGCAATTCGGGCAGTAATGGCGTACAGTGACCTCTCACCGGCGGACTTGAAGGTGTACGACTACTTACGCGGGAACGACTTCGTCGCTAGGCCCTGGTCGACCGCAAAGGCGGCGAAGGTGCTGAAGCTGAAGCCGGCGCAGGTCTATGAGTCATTGAGCAGCATCGCGCACAACATGCGCAGCAACATCCACATCCACTACCGTGACGGTGCGCTGCGCATTGCCGCGGAATGAGCGACGCTGCCTGGCGGGTGCTCGGCGCAGTGGGCGTGCTGCTCTGCGGCTGGCTGCTCTGGGCACTCGAGCTGGCGCTGTGGCAGCAGGCGCTGGTCGCGCTGCTGGCGCTTGATTCGCTGCTGCTGGCGCTGCTCGGCTGGCGCTACATCGAGTGGTTTCTGGGGCTATTCGGCAGCGAGACGGATTCCTGAAACGGTCCTAGCAGGAAGAAAGAGCTTCAACGCTTTTATGTTTCAAGTAACTGGAGGATCTAATGGTGGACATTGAGGACATCACCCCTGCGTTGCGTGACTCACCCACCGACAGGCGCAACCAAGTCTGGAGAGATTGGTACGACAGCCTGATTAACCAACTGGAGAACCGCGACTACAGGTTCATGAATTACGGATATATAGGGCTGGAAAAACTTGAATTAGAACCTGCGGACGAAGCTAACCGCATTTTCATCGAACTCTACCAGTTAACCCTCGGCGACACCGACTTGACGGGGAAAGACGTGCTTGATATCAGTTCGGGACTGGGTGGTGGAGCGTCCTGGATTTCTCGGTGGCGCCAGCCAGCCTCTCTTATCGGAATGGACATCTCGAGCGAAGCCGTCAGCCTCTCCAACAAATGGTATGGTGGCCAGCAAAACCTGCGTTTTGTTGTCGGTGATGCCGAAGCGCTGCCCTTCCCGGACGCCTCCATTGATGTTGTCTACAACGTAGAATCTTCCCATTGCTACGCCAATTTCGATGCTTTCCTCCGGGAAGTGTTCCGGGTCCTGAAGGCTGACGGAGTCTTCTGCTGGTCTGATTTCCAGGGCCGGGCCACGATGGAAATCATCGTATCGCGATTCGAAGATGCTGGATTCACAATAATATCTTCGAACGATATCACGGATGGTGTCCTGCGTTCACTTGAATTCATTTACAAAGCAATTTCTGAAGGTATATTCAACGGTGAGAAGGTCATTTGGGGTGGCAATCTCGAAAGTTTGCAGGACGTCATTCAGGAATTTGCTGGGGGCGACCATTCATACCATCATTTACGTTTGTCCAAAGCAATATTGTAGTCTTCACAATCTAAGCAGGTCTTATTAATACAACATGCTTAATCAGTTTTCATGACCAAGAATTACAATTCATCCAAGAGCAACACTTCAAGTGTCAGAGGAGAAGATGGCCTAACACCAGATGGTGGCGGTCCCGGCGAGCCAGCGATGATCAAGAATTACAACTCATCAAAGAGCAACACTTCCGAAATCAGCGTCGAAGACGACCTTGCCGGCGAGGGGGGTAGTGGGGCGGTAGATCACAATTCCACACGCTCCAATAATGGCCTTGCCGGCGAGGGGGGGGGCTCGACTTCCACGGCGCACGAAGCGGCGCATGTGGTGCAGCAGCGCGCGAGTGGCCATCATGATACAGCGAAGGCCAGCATCAACAACATACGAGCAACCTCTGGTGGTAGTGGAAGCGGAACTGGCGTAATCGGTTCTACCTTCGGACTCGCTAAAACTATCCTTACGGCTGCGGTCCTGCTGACAGCCGCAGGTGTCGGATTCGACCTGTACGAAACCTACAACGATGCCATCGACCTTAACCTGGAAGACCATGTCACAGACGCTGATTTCGCGCTAAACGGAGACAAAACAGAAATTAACGGTGATATCAGCTTCAATATTCCGGAGATGGGCAGGTTCGAGAAGAAAATCCTGGCCCAAGTCCACGTAACGGTGCTGGAATCAAGTCCCACGACTACCGGTGACTATTCGTTTGAGTACACACTTGGTAGTGGTGAGCAGACCTATAAATTCTCCCTGACGAACCTTGACCCGGTCACCGTAGGAAAGATTAATGCCGGAGAAGACCTTGAGCTGGAATACACTACCAGTATTACGGTCATCTACCTCGGCGTAGAACTAGCACCCGCGACCACCGACATGCCTGCCAAGACCGTTACCGTCGAGACTGCCTGATCCTGTTCAGTCCTGCGTGAAGAGTTTCCAATCACCCTTACCATCGAGCAAGCCGAGGCGCACGCCGGCGTCTAGCCAGCCGTGCGCGTAGTTCACGGCGGCGAAAGCATCATCACCCCGGCCAGCGGCAAGGAAGTGCTGCGCATCGGAGTGGTAGGCGCGTGCCATCCCGAGCATATCTTCGGCCTGCGCACGCGCATCGCTGCCGGCTACGGTTGGAATTTCAACCTTCTCCAGCGCTTTCGCAGTCAGCGCCAGATAGCGCTCGATGCGCTCGCGTGAGATGCTGAACTCACCCACATCCTGCCAGCGGCCGGCCGCTTAACCTTATCACCCAGTGCTGTTCGGGTGGAGTGTTCGCGCCGGTGTGGACGCTGCAGCAGCTGAGCCAGCGGGTCAAGCAGGCGGTCGAAGGTGTCGCCGAGTTTCGTGACATCCGCGTCGATGGTGAGGTTATCAAGCCCTTTCAGGCGGCGTCGGGGCATCTCTACTTCACTCTGACAGACGGACAGAACAGCCTTGCATGCGTCGCATGGGCCAGCAATCAGGCCGGCTTCACTGCGCAGCCACAGGAAGGGGATCAAGTCATCGCTCGTGGATCTCTCTCAACTTATGGCGCGAGGTCACAATACCAACTCGACGTGCGGGGGCTGCGCCCTTCCGGTGCGGGTGACCGCGCTGCTGCTATTGAGGCGCTGAAACGAAAACTGCGCAGTGAGGGGCTTTTCGACGACCTGCATAAAAAGGAATTACCCCTATTCCCGCTGCATATTGCTCTGGTAACTGGCACCGGCTCGGCGGCACTCAACGACGTTCTGAAAGTCGCGCGCCAGCGCTGGCCGCTAGCACGCGTCAGCGTCGTTCCGGCGCTGGTACAAGGTGCTGGCGCGCCCACCGCGCTGGTCACTGCACTCAGGCACGCTGATGCCCTTGGCGCAGATCTGCTGATACTGGCACGCGGCGGTGGCTCACCAGAAGACCTGGACGGTTTCAATGCCGAGCCAGTCGTGCGAGCAGTCTTTGGCTGTGCGACGCCAGTTGTGACAGGAGTTGGCCACGAAATAGATACGACAGTCGTCGACTTCGTTGCAGACCTGCGCGCGGCAACGCCCAGCAACGCCGCCGAACTAGCGCTACCCGACTGGCATGAGGTGGACGCACGTTTCGCTGGCGCACTACAGCAGCTGGCAGCGCTTGCGGGACGGCGAGTCGAGCGCGAGGGGGCAGCGATTGGCGCGCTACAGCACCGGCTGACACTGGCGCACCCGCGCAAGCGACTGCGCGAGGGGGTACAGCGGCTCGATACAGCTACGGCGCAACTACAGCGCAGTGTCCGCACGCTGCTCGGGGGACAGACTGAACGGCTGTCGAAAGCCCAGGCACTGCTGGTAGGGCTTGACCCAACCGCTGTGCTGGGACGCGGCTACGCCATCGTGCAGCACAGTGGAGGCGTACTGCGGACGCCTGTGCCGATTGGCAGCGAAATTGATATTACTCTCAGTAAAGGAGGTATGGAATGTCAAGTAACAAAGACGAGGAACTGAACTTCTCGCAAGCACTGCAGCAACTCGAAACGCTGCTTGCGCAGCTAGAATCGGGCGAGATTGAGCTGGAAGAGGCAATGGAACTGTTCGAGCAGGGCAGTGCCCTCGCCGAGCGCTGCCGCGAAATGCTCGCCAACGCAGAGCAACGACTAGAGGAGCTAGCACCGGCGGAACCGGAAGGCGAGTAAGGGCGAAAGTTTAATCCAGCTGCAGGCTGAGTTGGCTGCGATGAGGTATGCTAGCTGGCTGTTCGCGCTCTGCGCGCTGGTGGTGTTCACTGCCGGGACGCAAGGAGAGTTGCAGGGGAGTACACAGCCACTGCACCTGAACCTGAAGGAAGGCCCGGCGTTTTCTCCCGAGACTGTGGCTAACGTCGAGCAGGAAGCAATCGAGGAGCGGTACTACTCACACACGCAGAACACGCCAGATCCAATTTCGACCCGCAATAAAGGCGACTGGAAGTCGATGGGAACTTGGGAGAGTGATGCCTCCCTGTACGATGTGACAATCAGCGATGTGGTATTCAACCTCTGGTGGGTCGAGGATCCGAATGACGAGAACTACGAAGCCAACCTTGAGCTCAGATGGACCATCTTCCTAGATGGGCAGCAAATATTCCAGTACGAGGACAACGAAGATGACAACAATGGTGACGATTACGAAGACGGTACAGGACCCTGCCCGCAGACACGCGACGATCCTTGTGAATACGCGGAACCACCGACAGGAACATTTCCCAACACACTTGTTGAGAGAGGTCTAACAATCTCTCTCGAGGTGGAAATGAAATCATTCAGAGCTATCTACATCTACTACGATAACGCCAGCCGTGACTCAGGAATGAAGGTCGCGGCTGATGCGGTCTTTTTCAGCCGGGGCCAGCAAGGAGGCGGTGAAGTCGGATTCGAATACCTCGAGGCGTGGAAAACTGATGTCAGCGAAATCCTAGAGGGCAATTTCCTAACGCTAACCGTCGATGGGGCAACGCTGGACAACAACGCGCAACCATCGGGCTATCCCCGAGTTGTGGATGGTGCGGAATACCAACTGAACAACGCTACTGTCAATGCTGTGATGGTGTTCTGGAAGCTGGAGCAGTACGCCCGTGGCGATGACCCCACGGTCGGTTTCGCCTACACATCCCGCGCAGACTACGCCCCTGCAATTATGGTAGAGGTCGGAAGCCTCGACCCGATTTCCACAGATGAGGAGTCGAATAAGGGATTTTTAGGGATACCGGGCTTTGAACTGGTAGTGGCGACACTGGCAATCGCATTGGTGGCACGGCGCAAGCGTTGAAGCAACCTTAATAACGCGAACCGACTGGAGCCGCTCCTTGCGCTATTTCGTTGTTCCAGTCATGATGTTCGTTGCCGCCCTCCTGCTGGCGCTCCCTGCGAGCGCGGCGGAAATGGAACCCTTCGAGCCTGAAATAGCACTCACATTTAACTTGAAAGAAGACGGCGCTACCCTTTCACCCCAGAACAAGCTGCCGGATGAACTTGAGGCACATTCAACTGGGCAAGCTGATTTCGACCAGTACCCTTTTTTTAGGTCCAACCGCCAAGCAACAAAGGTTGGTGAATGGGCAACCGAAGGGGTAGTCTACGATCAATCAATTTCCATAGACCAAGCAAATATATGGTGGGAAGGAAAAGACCCGGATTACGAGGCTGATTGTGAATGGACTTTCTACTTCAAGGTGAATGATGAGTCGATTGAGGATACGGTTACTGGCTGTCAGAGCAATGGCGATGAACTTGTTGAGGAAACATATGGAATCGGCTTTGTCTATGACCTCGTAGAAGGTGATATTTTCAGTTTCGAAATATGGTATGAAGGGTGGGAAGACGTCGACATATACCACGATAATGCTACCTACGACACGGGGTTCTTCGTAACCTCAACTCCTCTCGCTTTTTACGACGCGAGAGCTAGTGGCAGCGTTGTCGCTATAGAATTCA
>MPMB02064150.1_pt1 | contig 25879 bp, 23 predicted proteins | sample 1617371 | NCBI WGS metagenome assembly MPMB02 (sample SAMN05944808, study PRJNA350692) | marine metagenome | biome: marine; feature: ODZ; material: water; isolation source: 300 m water sample filtered on 0.2 um supor filter | place: Pacific Ocean | collected 2012-04-08 | depth 300m m
CACCGGGCCGCAACTTGATCAGATGGCGCAGTTCAGTTTTTAGTGCGAGGATATCCAGGTCCAGTTCTCGGCTCCAGAAATCGACGCAGTACCAATTCCGTGTCCCCTGCAGCTCGAGCATGCGGGGCGATAGCTTTGTTTTGGCGTCAGTCACGCTTAGGCTACGATTCTGGGCGTAGCGTACAGGGACAAACTCGTTCCAGAAATAGTTGTCATAGTGCAGGTCGAGCAGCGTACCGTCGAGATCCAGAAGTACCGAATCTATATGTGCCCAGTTCAACATCGGTTTGTGGGTCCAGTCAGAGCAGTGTGGGCAGTCCGGTAGGGACACCAGCTAGTGTTACAGATGCGGCTAATTCTAACGGTGATGAGCCATACGCGTTTAGACTTAAATACCGCAGAGCGCCCGAGTGCGTTAAGCTGAAGGCAACTTGTCATCTACGATTGCTCCCTGGATCAACTTTTATGAACGACTTGCCCGAGGTTCTCGATGTCAACACCATAGCCCGCACTCGGCTGTTCCACATCGAATCGGTCGACTTGATGTTCGGTAACGGACAATACGCCCAGTTTGAACGGTTCATGGGCGAGGGCAGTGGTTCTGTTCTTGTGATTCCGATGCCGGATCCACAACATCTGCTTCTGCTCCGCGAGTATGCGGTTGGTTGTGAACGTTACGAGCTGGGATTCGTAAGGGGTCGGATAGATACCGGCGAAAGTCCACGCGATGCTGCCCTGCGGGAGATGCGGGAAGAGATCGGCTATACAGCCCACGAGATCGTGGAGTTGGCCGCGGTTGGTTTAACACCGGCTTATTCGAATTACCGGACCATGATTTTTCTGGCTCGGGGACTTTATCCGGATCCACTGCCAGGAGATGAACCGGAACCGCTCGAAACTATGGGTTGGCCGCTCCGGCAACTGGATCAATTGAGAGGTAGGGATGATTTTACCGATGCGCGCAGTTTGCTGGCGACCTATCTTGTTGACGATTATGTGCGGGCAGAAAAATGATCAGTGACTCGTTATTGGCTGCAGTATGTGACGTTGCCTTGCAAGCAGGTCAGGTGATCCTCGAAATTTATGACCAGGCCTACGAGGTGATTGAGAAAGCAGACGGTTCACCTGTTACTGTGGCGGACCACCGTGCGCATGACTTGATCAGTGAGCAGCTGGCTCCGCTCCTGCCTGGAACGCCGGTACTGTCAGAAGAATCTTCTGAAATCACTTACCAGCAGCGTGCGGACTGGTCACGGTTCTGGCTTGTAGACCCGCTCGATGGTACAAAAGAGTTCATCAGGCGTAACGGTGAATTCACTGTCAACATCGGACTGATTGAGAACGGTTTCCCCATTCTGGGCGTGGTTCACACGCCGGTCAGGCGGACGACTCATTTTGCTCTCACCGGCGGTGGTGCTTGGCGTCAGGTAGAAGACGCCGCCGCCGAGGTGATCACAGTCAGACCCTATCAAGATGGTGTGGTCCGAATGGTGGCCAGTCGATCCCATTCCGGCGCGGAAGTGGATCGGTTTCGCAATTCGCTGCGAGCACAAAGCGGGCGGGAAGTTGAAACCGTGAGCATGGGCAGCGCCCTGAAGGTTTGTCTGGTCGCCGAAGGCGTCGCTGATGTCTATCCCAGGCTGGGGCCAACATCTGAATGGGACACTGGTGCGTCGCATTGTATTCTGAATGAGGCCGGTGGTTGTCTGATGGATTGTGCGGGGAACGAACTGCAATACAATAAACCGAGTGTCTTGAATCCTTGGTTTCTGGCCGTGGGCGACACCAGCTACGATTGGATCAATGTCTGTCCGGAACTGAAAGACAGACAGTAGTGGTCTGATCTTGCGGCGCCTGATAGGCCCGCTCCTCTATAATTGGGTTACCTGATCGTTCGCAGGATCCAATCTGGAGGGATTTTGGCTACGACAGCATTCACCAAGATGCAGTCTCTCGGCAACGATTTTGTGATGCTGGACAACATCAGCACACAATTACCGCTGGAGCCTGACATCATCCGCCATCTGGCTGACCGTCACGTTGGTATCGGCTGTGACCAGGTCATCGTCGCCTCACCCGGCGACGATTCGGCTGATTTTTTTATGCGAATTTTCAATGCAGATGGCACAGAAGTGGGTCAATGCGGTAATGGGGCACGCTGTTTCGCCCGTTATCTGATAGAAAACGGTTGGACAGACAAACGTCACCTTGTTGTTCAGACGTCTAGCGCACAACTTGAACTGGTTCTCGAGGACGGCGGACAGGTATCGGTCAACATGGGGACGCCGTTGTTTGAGCCTGCCGCGGTGCCCTTTGATTCGCCGACCTGTGAAAAGGATTATGTGCTTCACATAGGCGAAGAACAGGTTAGGATCCACATCGCATCCATCGGCAATCCACACGCGGTGCTGTCGGTCGATGACATCAACTGTGCCCCCGTCAAAAGTCTTGGTCCAGCAATCGAGTGCCACCCTGCTTTTCCGCAGAAAGCCAATGTGGGATTCGTTCAGGTTTGTGATCGCCGGCACCTGAAGCTGCGTGTGTGGGAGCGTGGCGTTGGCGAGACAATGGCTTGTGGCAGTGGTGCCGGTGCCGCTGCGGCCGTATGTCGCAAACAGGGGTTAGTGGATGACACCGTTGAGGTCGAGTTGCCCGGGGGTATGGTTGAGGTCAGCTGGTCCGGTCGTGACGGTCTCTGGCTGCGTGGTCCCGCGACCACCGTATACCGTGGGGAAATTGAATTCACTGTCACGTGAGTTGAACCATGCTCGAAACTGTTAACACGATTCTCTGCCGACGTTAATCCAGTCACAGGCTGCGCTGATGTCTGAATTATCAGAACCCATTTCTGCCTTCCTTGACCACCTTCAATACGAACGGCGGTTATCCAGTCATACGGTCAATGCCTACCGACGTGATCTTTCAAAGGTAGCCGCTTTCGTAGAAAAACAAGGACTGAATAACTTTCGCCAATTGACATTCGTGCAGGCGCGGGCCTTTCCGGTGTTCCTGCATCGCTCGGAGTTGTCCAGTCGGTCGATACAACGGGCACTGTCGGCGGCACGGCAGTTCTACTACTACCTGTTGAACGAACGCCGTGTGTCCAAAGACCATCTTTACAGAGAACGGAAGCTTTCCAACAATCCTTTTGTCGGTGTGATTCCACACAAGCTTGAAAAAAAAGTACTGCCGAACACGTTAAGTTTTGCAGAGCTTGAATCGTTGCTGGAGATCGACACGTCTGGCGGTGATATTGCCTGTCGTGACCGGGCGATTCTCGAACTTTTCTATTCATCTGGGCTCCGGCTGTCTGAGTTGACAGGCCTGGACCTCACCGATATCAACCGCAGCGAGCGACTGGTCAGAGTGACGGGCAAGGGCTCTAAGGACAGGGTGGTGCCCATCGGCCAAAAAGCCCTGGAGGCGATTGCCGCATGGATTGAGCGCAGGGCTCGCTATGCAGCTGATGAGGAACAAGCTGTGTTCATCGGTTTAGGCCGACGCAAGAAGGCCGGTAGCGGTCGTCTGAGCGGGCGCGCTATTCAGGGCCGCGTACAGTACTGGGCACGCAGACAGGGCCTTGGGCGCAATGTTCATCCGCATATGCTGCGTCATTCATTTGCCAGCCACCTGCTTGAGTCGAGTGGCGATATTCGCGCTGTCCAGGAGCTGCTCGGCCACGCCGATATTTCCACCACCCAGGTGTATACCCACCTGGATTTCCAGCATCTGGCAAAAGTGTACGATCGAGCCCATCCACGGGCGCGGCGACGCAAGCGCGGTAGCTGACGCAAAGATGACCGCTGTGCGATCGACTTCGCAGTGGCACGAGAGGCGCACCCGCTAGATTTCCCCATCCTGCGTGGTAAAATCCGCGCTTTCGCCCACAATACGCCCAGTCGGTGGGTCGATTCCCTCAATAACTCAAAGGAGTTGCAATGTCCTCTGTTGCCTTTATCCCCATTGTGCTTGGACTCATCGGTCTAATTGCAGCGTTTGGTATTTATCGAGCGGTGCTCCGATACACGCCGGGTGACGGTAAGGTTACCGAAATCGGAGAAATGATCCACCACGGTGCGCTGGTATTTATACGCCGCGAATATACATATCTGGCCATCTTTGTCGCAGTGGTCGCGGTACTGATTTTGATTTCAGATCTTGGTTGGCGCTCGATGGTGGCATTTCTCGTGGGCGCAGCTTGCTCTGCACTGGCCGGATATATCGGTATGTTTACAGCCACCCGGGCGAACGTACGCACCACAACGGCTGCAGCTGAAAGTGGTGCCCCCGCTGCCTTGACTGTGGCCTTTTACGGCGGCTCGATCATGGGTCTTACTGTTGCGGCGATGGGTCTGCTGGGTTTGGGCGTGCTGTATCTTTATTTTGGGGGTGACCCCGAAACCGCACACGTGATCCATGGTTTCGGCATGGGGGCTTCTTCAGTCGCGCTGTTTTCCAGGGTCGGTGGTGGAATCTTCACCAAGAGTGCAGATGTGGGTGCTGACCTCGTTGGTAAGATAGAAGCCGGAATACCAGAAGACGATCCTCGAAATCCAGGCGTCATTGCTGACAATGTTGGCGATAACGTCGGTGATGTGGCGGGTATGGGCTCAGATATTTTTGAGTCTTACTGCGGCGCCATGATCGCGACGATTGCAATTGCGGCAACACTTTCACCCGAAGTGATCAGTGCGTTGGCTGCTGGTGATCAAAACAAGCTGATGTTTCTGCCACTGGCGCTGTCTTCGGTCGGACTGGTCTGTTCGCTCATTGGCATACAACTGGTCAAAAGTTCCTCTGGCAAATCACCAGATGCGGCGCTGAGAATGGGTACTATCGGCGCTTCAGTAATTTTTATTCTTGCTGCACTTGCATTAACCCACTACGTGGATGTCAGCATCAACATCTGGCTATCGGTAGTGGTTGGTGCTCTCGGCGGAATCGTGATCGGCTTGGTCACGGAATACTATACCGCCGGTAAACCCGTACGAAAGATCGCAAATTCAGGTGAGACCGGTCCGGCCACGGTGATGATCAGTGGTCTGGCCATCGGTATGCAGTCGGTCACAGTTCCGGTGCTCGCGTTGTGTGCCATTATTCTGATTTCGAGTCACTTGTCAGGTCTTTATGGTGTTGGGATTGCTGCGGTGGGTATGCTGGCGACAGTCGGTATTACCATGGCCATCGACGCCTATGGTCCTGTTGCGGACAACGCCGGCGGTATCGCTGAGATGGCAGGGTTGGGGGACGAGGTCCGTGAGATTACCGACAAGCTGGATGAGCTCGGCAATACAACAGCGGCTATTGGTAAGGGCTTCGCAATCGGTGCCGCTGCCTTGGCGGCGCTGGCCATTATTTCGGCCTATATCGAAACCGTTGCCCACCACGTACCCGATTTCGCATTGAAAATTAGCGACCCGACCGTGCTTGCCGGTATGTTTCTTGGCGGTATATTTCCGTTCCTGGTGAGCAGTATGACGATGACGGCAGTGGGTGATGCGGCCTTCGACATGATCCGTGAGATCCGGCGGCAGTTCAAAGAAATCCCGGGACTGATGGAAGGTACCGCACAACCCGATTCCAACCGGTGTGTCGAAATTGCCACCACAGCGGCCCTGAAGCGGATGATTGCGCCCGGTGTACTGGCTGTGGGTGCGCCACCGGTGGTGGGGTTTTTGCTCGGGCCTGCGGCGCTGGGGGGTATGCTCGGCGGCGCCCTGCTGGGCTGTGTCCTGTTGGCGCTGACCATGGCCAATGCGGGTGGTGCCTGGGACAATGCAAAGAAATATGTCGAGAAAGGCAATCTGGGCGGGAAAGGCTCGGAAGTGCATAAAGCCGTGGTCGTGGGCGACACTGTCGGTGATCCTTTTAAAGACACTTCCGGACCGTCTATGAACATCCTGATTAATGTGATGGCGATTGTCTCACTGGTGATCGCACCATTATTGGGTTGAGTTGCTAAAGCAGATTCACGAGGGGAGGATGTGAGACACTGTGGCCGGCGTTTGCCGGCCATTTTTTTAATCTACGCCAGCTATTAACTGCTTGATTACTGTACCGCGACATGACCAAGCCCCTGATTCGAACTGCACAGGTGAAAGATTTTGTCTCGATTCAGTCCATCTATGCGATCGAAGTTCGGGAACATACAGCGACGTTTGAAATCACGCCACCGGATAGGGAGGAGATGACTATCCGCTGGCGGCATATTACAGACATGGGCCTGCCTTACTTGGTTGCTGAACTTGACGGTGACGTTGTGGGGTATGCTTATGCGTCTTCTTATCGTAGCCGACCCGCTTACAGTCACACGGTCGAGGATTCGGTCTACGTGGCGCGCGATAAACATCGTCAAGGATTGGGGCGTAGCCTGTTGACAGAGCTGATCCACCGCTGTCGGGATCTGGGCAAACGGCAGATGATCGCTATCATCGGTGATTCCAGACACAACGCATCGATCCGTCTGCACGAGAATGCTGGTTTTCGACACGTGGGTACGCTGGAACAGGTGGGCTGGAAGCTGGATCGATGGATAGACTCTGTGATCATGCAGCGGTCGCTAGTCTCGGAACCAGACGACGAGGTCTTTAATCGTGATGCGCCCGCTGACGGCATCGGTTGATAATTTTCTACGCCGAACATTGCTGTTGCGATGAAACCGACGTAACTTGGCATGCGGTCTTATTTCTCCCGGCCAGGACCTGCCAGCTGGATCGCCACTGCGCGATTACTACGCCGTTTTCAGCAGGGCCCCATAGCGCGTCCACACAATCTATCTGAGCATCAGTGTGCAGACATTCTGGTCGACCGGTACATGCCATCTGGGCCGGCGCTGGGCACTGTGGTGTTTATTCACGGTATGTCCGTACTCGGCCGTGAAGACCCCAGGGTCAGGCAACTGGCTGTCGCATTGACCACCGCTGGTTTGCAAGTGCTGGTGCCAGAACTGCCGAGCATTCGTAATCTGCGGATCGAACGAGCCCAGCCGAGTGAGGTGCAGGCCACACTGGAGCAGTTAGCCGGTGACAAGGATCTGGTGTCCACGCACCATTTTGCACTGATGGCCGTGTCGTTTTCGGGTGTTTTTGCCCTGCGTGCTGCTAACAGTGTGACGCTGGGACCCCGAATCTCAGCGCTGTGTCTGATCGGGGGTTACTATGATGTTGAACGGGTGAGTGATTTTCTGGTTAATGCCAAGCGTGCAGACCCGTATGGACGAATGTTAATGGTCCGCAGTTATTTCAGTGAAGTCGAAGTCGAAAATGATGTGTTTCATCGGCACCTGGAGCGCTGTATCCGCGACAACGCCAAGGAAGACGAGGGCTGGAATTTACGGTCTTTGCTGGATGAGACTGATGCAGAGCAGGAAAGGCTGTGGCATCTGTTGAGTGATTCCGGACAGCGCCAGAGGTTTTTGCAGAAAGTCATCCAAGCATTCGGTGATGACTGGTCCGGTTACCGGGTCAACTTGAATTTCGTGAATTCCACAACACCGGTGTTTTTGTTGCATGGCCGAGGCGACCGCGTGATCCCGCCGGGAGAATCGCGCCGCCTCTCCAGTCAGATGTCGGCACAGGGTATACCGAATTACCTGTGCGTTACCCGTTTTCTCAGCCATGGCGACAGTGCAATCAGGTTGAGTCAGTTACCGGAACTTTATCGGTTGTTGCGGGGGTTTGCCTGGTTCATCAGCTGTACGCGGCGATAAGATCTGTAGTGCTGTTGTTCAAACTATTAACCAGCAGTCAAAAAAAGAGGGCGTTGCTGCGCCCTCTTTTAGGAAAACCTTGTTCATTGTTGTTAGCGGATGTAGTTCACGACACCCGCCATAATTATAGTGAGAATGATGCTGGAGGTGATTACTCCGCTGACTGACTGAATCAGCCCCAGCATTTTGCCCCATATCACATTCGCTTCTATCACGACAATAATGACGAGTCCGATAATCAGTGCTGTGGTGTTCACTGAGGCCCACGCGCCCCCGCTCGCCAGAGGTCCATGGATTGATGTAACCATGAAATAGAGCATCGGCAGCGAAAGCAGTGTGTTGGTTCGGGAAGCCAGGGCTGCCTTTGGCCCGGCGACCGTCTTGTCGCCTTCGGCAAGTCCAATCATGATTTTCTGGTTCGGCCAGATGATTCCCCACACATTCAGCATCATTATGGTGCCCATCAATGCTCCGAGCACGATACCAAGATTGTAGCGTTGTTGGCTTGATATCCACCACAGCAGTATGAGACCGGTCAGAAAAGTGAACAGGGCCGCCCAGCGGAACCACCACAGTGCCCGAGGGGCGAGTTTGGCCATAACGTCCGCTTTGGCGCCATCGTCGGCTTCCTTGACGTATTCGGTCTGTACAAAATTGAAGTAGTACAGCAGGCCGATCCAGGCCACACCAAAGACAATGTGGGCGTAGCGGAACAGTACATCGAGCAGGTATGCCATTTATGCGTCTCCAGAAAATGTGAATGACGGGTTAAAGAACCTTAATAAAATCAAGTGAATAGCGTTATCTCGCACCTTGGTTAGTCTAAATCAGCGGGGGCAACGGGGCAAGCCGGTCAGTCCGTTGAAAGTCATCATGGTCAGCGGTCTGTCAAGCGACCGACGGCAGACCAGCGAGAGCCATGGCGACCTCGGATTCGTCGTATGGGTGGTCGGCAAGTTTCCCTGATGAGTAATCCATATAGGCTTGCATGTCGAAGTAGCCGTGACCACAGAGGTTGAACAGGATTGCCCGGGACTCACCTTCTTCCTTACACCGCATAGCCTCGACCAGCGCGCCTTTGACTGCATGGTTAGCCTCAGGTGCCGGCAGAATGCCTTCTGCCTTGGCAAATGTCACACCGGCATCGAAGCATTCGGTCTGCGAGTAGGCTGTCGGTTCTACCTGGCCCAGATCCACGAGCTGGCTGACCAGCGGTGCCATACCGTGATAGCGCAGGCCGCCCGCATGAGAACTCGGCGGGACAAACGATGATCCCAGGGTGTGCATTTTGATCAGCGGTGTCATCTGGCCCGTGTCGCCGAAGTCGTAGGCGTACTTGCCTTTAGTCAGACTGGGGCAGTTGGCGGGTTCAACCGCGACCACCCGCACGTCCTGCTCGGCGCGCAGCTTTCGCCCGATAAACGGGAACGACAAGCCGGCAAAGTTACTGCCCCCACCCGTACAGCCAACAACAACGTCCGGGTAATCATCAGCCAGTTCCATCTGACGGATCGCCTCCTGTCCAACCACAGTTTGGTGCAGTAGCACGTGGTTCAAGACGCTGCCAAGAGAATACTTGGTGTCATCCCGCTGGGCCGCGACCTCGACAGCCTCACTGATGGCAATACCCAGGCTGCCGGTGCTGTCTGGATTCTCAGCCAGGATCTTTTTACCCACCTCAGTTAAGTTACTGGGGCTGGGGTGGCAGGTGGCGCCGAAAGTCTCCATGAACGCGCGCCGATAGGGTTTCTGGTCGAAGCTCACCCGAACCATGAAAACCTCGATCTCAAGGCCGAAGAAAGAGCCCGCCAGCGCCAGCGAAGATCCCCACTGGCCGGCACCGGTCTCGGTTGAAATTCGCTTAACACCTTCTTCGCGGCAGTAAAACGCCTGGGCCACGGCAGTGTTGGGTTTGTGACTGCCGGCTGGGCTCACACCTTCGTATTTGTAGTAGATCCTTGCCGGCGTATCGAGTGCCGCTTCCAGCCGGTAGGCGCGATACAGTGGACTCGGACGCCACTGGCGGTAAATGTCACGAACAGGTTCTGGGATATCGATCTGCCGCTCCGCACTGACTTCCTGCATGATGGCCGCCATCGTGAACAGCGGTGCCAGGTCATCGGGACCGACAGGTTGGCCCGTACCCGGGTGCATAACAGGCGCTGGTGGCTCGGGCAGGTCGGAGACGATGTTGTACCAGGCCTTGGGAATCTCGTTCTCATCCAGAATAAATTTCACACTATCAGCCATTGTCTTATCCTCATCAGGTGGTCATGAACATTGTAAGTGTCTACACAGGGGCAGCGGTTTTGAATTCTAAGAGTTTTAGAAAATCATAAGATTGTAGCAATTATCTTAATATACTTTTGACTAGACAGGGAAGGTCTATAGCTGCGGGATCCAAACCTTTGCCTCCAGAGCGTTGAAAAGGGTCTTTACCGCCTCGCGTGTTGGAAATCGAACCAGATGGGACAGGCACTGGCAGTCGGATGCACCGAAGCCGCGTAAAAGGTTCCGGGCTGCGGGCTGGTCCAGGGCGGCCTGCGCCCAACAGTGTTCGAGGTCCCGTTGTCGCTGGCTGTACCAGACTTCCCGCACCGTTGTGGCCCAGATCAGGTGGTCGATGTGCCAGTGTCGGGTCTTGTGACATCGCAGGTGCCGGCTGACTCGTGCGGCCAAGCCACCTGGACCGAACGCGCTACCGACATAGACATACCAACCTTTTGAGAGTTGCACCCCACCGAGTCTACCGATTTGTAGCTGCTGCCGATCCTGCGCCCGCATGACAATGGCATAGGTGCCGGCGCTCCTGGGCAAATTTTTTGTACTTCGGCGGATCAGGTTCTACCACCACCGCTGCCACGGTTGTAGCGTGGAACAGGACCCTGCAGTGCCACCCAGGCCGACTGACAGGCCTGTTGTTCGTCGTTCGACAGGGGAACAGCCTGAACAGCGGCTAGGTTATCCTGCAGCTGTGCTATCGATGTCGCGCCGATCAGGGTGACATCAACCGAGGGATGATCCAGCATAAACCGAAGTGCCAGCTCGACGGGACTGCGGCCAGCCTCGCGGGCAATCTCGCAGATCTGGTGCGCAGCTGCACGCTGGCGGTCGTTCCAGTAACGCGCTCTATAGGTGGTGTTGTCGGCCAACCTGGTTTGTGGATTCGCTTCTTCGCCGACACCATGTTTTCCAGTGAGCAGACCACCGGCGAGCGGGTTATACATGCAGGTGCCCAGACCGTAAGCATTCACCATTGGCAGCAGCTCGGTTTCAACCGCCCGGGAGATTATGTTGTACAACGCCTGGGTGACCGTTGGTGGTGCCCAGCCACGCTGATTGGCAAGGTGTACGGTCTGTACACATTGCCAGGCCGCAAAATTAGAAAGACCCAGGCAACGGACCCTGCCTGATGCCACAATCGCATCGAGGCAGCGCCAGGTGGTTTCGATTGGTGTGTCGTCGTCGGGTTGGTGTAGAAAATAGATGTCAAGATAGTCAGTGTTGAGGCGCTTAAGAGAATTCTCGAGCTGCTGCAGGATGACTCTTGGGGACAAACCAGCCGAGTCGGGGTCGTCGCCAACGGGATAACGGACCTTGCTGGCGATCACCAGTTGCTCTCGATGACCCCGTGCCTTGAGCCATTGCCCGATAATTTGTTCCGTCAGGCCAGCGTTGTAAGTGTTCGCGGTATCAAGAAAATTGATACCCTGCTCCACAGCCAGGTCGAGAAGGTCGAAGGATGTGTCTGTGTCGACCGGATCACCGAAGGTCATGGTTCCCAGAGCAAAGGGCGACACTTTTAATCCGCTTGCACCGAGGGTGACACTGTCCATGGGGTCAGCTCCTAATTGTAAGTTTGTATGAAGAATCGAATGATGGCGTCTGATTCAGACAGCCAGTGAGTCTCGCCTGCGGCAGTCATGCGACACAACACGGGAACGGTGGCACTGCCCTGGCCGGCAATGAGTTCGTTCTGCCAGGTGTCGTTCTCCCAGATATTGCGTTCTTCAACATCCACTGCAAGCTCTGAAATCACGTCCTGGACCATCGCGCAGTAGCCGCAATAGTTCCGCAGGTAAAGAATCAGTTTTTCATCCATTGATGGGTTACCCAAAGTACCGCACAAAAACGCTGATGACTATGCCGGTATTTTATCGTGGAGGAGATTGCCTGTGGAGCCAAGGGTTGTGCGTTAGGTGCCTATTGTCTCAGCACGCACTTTTGATACAAGTTCTTCAATCGGTCACCAGGATCGTATTTGGCTTTAAGTGCTGCATAGCTGTCACCATCGTAGATAGACCAGAAATCAGCTTCATCAAAGTAGGCATCCGAATACAGAGATTTGATTCCTCCGAGTTCGGTGACTTTCTGTTCGATCAGTCGATTGAAATGGCCGGTTGGCAATTTCGTTTTGGTTTTGACACCGCCCCAAAAACCGAAGTTCACATACATGGACTCAGCGGCCATGGGAAACAATGGGTACGGCTCGTTCTGGACGCAATGCCCGACCGGGCAGATCCAGATCGGGCGTATGCCGATTTCCCGATGGAAAAAATCCAGAAACTCGGCCGCTCGATCAATGGGCACATCGATGTCCTGGATCACTGATTCGCGGTGTTGCCCGGACAGGTACCCCACTCTCCGGGTAATTCCCCAGTGGGTGTTCCATCGCATAACTTTCTGGTAGGTGATCGAATTGAGCCGTTTACGACCGAGCAGGCGCCGCATCGGTCGGTTCTGAACATAAAGATTTTTCGAGCACCAGAACCAATCGGTGTCCCAGCGCCACAGGTAATCCCGAACGGTAAGATAGTCCTCGCTGCGCGTTGGTATCGATCGGTAGTAAATGTCCATCCAGGTGTAGTCACTGGTATAGGGGGCATCGTCGACAAATCGACCGATCGTCAGGTAATGTTTTCCCGGCTGGAACACCGTGCCATCGATAAAATCAATGTCGCGCTCGGTCCAGGTTCTGACCGCATCGAACAACGCATCAACATCTGCAAACCGTATGTGTGTCAGCTGTACGTAAGGCTTGACCGGTATTGCCAGTACGGTCAGACGAAGGATGTAGCCCAGGGTACCGTACGAGTTCGCCAGGCCGTAGAAGAGGTCGCGGTGTTCGTTATCCGGTGTACAGGTCACGACTTCGCCGCTACCCAGCAGGACATCCATTTCACCGATACTTTCATGCGGCAGCCCGTAGCGAAAAGATGAGGACTCAATGCCGATGCCGGAGACAGCCCCGCCGATGGTAATCGACTTCAGTTGAGGTACAACGGCTGGCATTACCCCGTGCGATAGTGATTGGTCAACCAGCGCTTCATAGGTGGTCATCCCTTCTGTTTCAATCAGGTTGTTTTGCGGATCGACATTCAGTACGTGATTGAACTGCCTGACGTCCAGCAGACTTTGTGATTGCGCGTTAGGGCGATCCCGAAAAACATTCGATGTGGTTTTATCGAGACGAACAGTGCCAGTAGTCTGTTGTTTCAGCGTATCAGCCAGCTGCTGGCGTCGTTCGTCGTAATTCATGAGGAACCGAATGCTTAGCAGGTTGAGTCTAGAAGCCGGCTGCTTGCCCATCCTTACGGGGATCAGAACCGGCAATATATCCGTCGCCATCTTTCAGAATGATCTGGCCGCCACCGAATGCGCCGATCTTGCCCTCTCTGAAAATATGGCCTCGTTGTGTCAGTTCCTCGCGCAGGTGTGCCAGTGCAGGTTCGAGACACACCGTAAAGTCCTCTTGGACATGCCAGCGCGGCGCATCCAGTGCCTGCTGCGGCGAAGCACCCTGGCAAAACAACCTGATCATCACCTGGGTGTGCCCCTGGGGCTGATGATGTCCACCCATCACGCCGAATGCCATTAAAGGCGCACCCCGGCGCGAAACAAAAGCCGGGATGATGGTGTGAAAGGGCCGCTTGCCGCCGCCGACTTCGTTCGGGTGGCCAGACTGCAGCGAAAAGCCCCGTCCCCGGTTCTGAAGACTGACACCGATGTCGGGCACAACGATCCCTGAGCCAAAGCCGTGGTAGTTCGACTGTATCCAGGACACCATCATGCCGTCGCCATCTGCGGCCGCAAGGTAAATAGTGCCATGATCGGGTTTTACGGCAGCGACGGGGGACGCTGCGTGAGTCAGACTAATCTCGTCGGCGTGACGTTGAAGTGTTGTCGAATCCAGTAGCTGGTCTACGGTAACTCGCATGGTATCGGGGTCTGAAACGTGAGAGTGCGTCTCAGCGAAAGCCGCTTTCATCGCTTCGATCTGCAAGTGCACGCTATCGGCGGAATCCATCGCGTAGGCATCGATGTTTAAATGCTCAAGAATCCCCAGCGCGATGAGCGCGGCGATGCCCTGACCATTGGGCGGGATCTCGTGCACGGTTAACGCCTTGAAATCCTGCTGGATACAATCCGTCCAAAATCCCTGGTGCTCAGCAAGATCTTGTTCGGTGAGCGCACCATCCAGGCGCGCAGCGTCGGCCACGATCCGTGAGGCCAGTCGGCCCCGGTAAAAACTCTCGCCTCGGCTCTGGGCGATCTCACCCAGGGTGTTTGCCATGATCTCACTTTGGAAGATCTCACCCGCGGTGGGCGCACGCCCGTTGGGCATGAAAATAGTTCTGAAACCCTCGAGATAACTGTATTCATCTGCCGCTCGCGCCCAACCTGAAGCAACCACCGGTGAAACAGCAAAGCCTTCTGCAGCGTAGTTAATAGCCGACTCAAAAAGTTTCTCAAAAGGCAGTTGGCCGAAGCGATTCGAGAGCTGTACCCACGTGTCGACGGCACCGGGCACAGTGACTGTATCCCAGCCATGTTCCGGCATGTTCTCGCGACTGGCAAACCGCTCGGGTGTCCAGGCTGCAGGCGATCGGCCACTGCCATTAAAGCCATGGATGCCGTGGCTATCACCGACAATAACGAAAGCATCACTGCCGATGCCGTTCATCGTGGGCTCAACCACGGTGAGCGTGATGGCGGTTGCAATTGCGGCATCGACTGCGTTTCCACCGTTTCGCAGTGTCTGAACGCCGGCCTGGGCCGCCAGTGGTTGTGAGGCAGCGACGACATTGCGGGCATACACGCTGGAGCGGCGCGAGACATGCCTGTGGTCCGGGTCAAGACGGGTGAACATGATGCTGAGTTAAATGTATAGCGTTGTTCGTGGAACGGTCTATTGTAATGATTCGGACAAACTCGGCGGTAGCCCTGTGCTTATACAACGCACACAAATCTGGAAAGATCGACTTTCTTCTGCGATCTCGCCGATTTTCAGCCGTCAGCCGCGATACAGGCCGCTTTTAATGGTTCAAGCTGGTCAGCATAATCATGGCCACCCAGAATCTTGTGGAGGCGCTCGTTACAGTGTGCCTCGAACGGCATATTGAGATCGGCCCATTGATAGGTAACCGGTATTCCCGGTTCAACGTCTCCCACAAGAATCCGCGCCTGCGGGCGACGGCCAATGATGTCGGCGTGGGCAAGTCCTTGGCCGGAAATATAAGTGTGGATGTGACGATCGTCGAATTCGGTCGAGATATGAATGTGTCCGTTGATCACGTGCTTCACACCGCGTTGGACGAGCTGTCGATACAGCCAGACGTCTTCTTGAAGACCTTCTACACTGTGATTGCTTGGCCGGGTCTCTGGTGGTCGTGGGTCGGTGATCGGGCGGTGGGCGAACACCACGTAGTCACTCAATTGGGAGCGGGAGGCCAGGGGGCTGGATGTGTTGGAGCAGCTGACCACGCTTACCGGCTGATACGGGCAGGTGGTCGACTGCGGTGTCCAGATTGATGAACTGGATGTTCCCAAGCGTGAACGTGCTGTTTCTCGGACCGATCTGCTGAATGAAGTCTTGTGGGTCGGGACCGCCGAATCGGTTGTGAAAGTCGTGATTGCCAATGGCTGAGAAGACTGGCAAGGGCGATTTTTCCAGGTGAAGGGTTGTTCGTTTTGGATCAACCGGCTGGTAGTAGTAATCGCCCAGGTGCAGCACAAAATCAGCCCCCAGTTGTTGGGAGCGGTTGAGTACCCAGGCGAGCTCCAGGTCACCGCCGGTATCACCTATGGCGGTGAAGCGATAATGGTCCTGCTTTGGGAATACCCAGCGCAGTGTCAACGTGCCCTTGCTGCTGTTTCCGGTTACCTGCCTGAATAGACCGTCGACGCGTTCTTCCGATATCTTTCCGTCGCCGTCGATGGTCAGGTGTGCCTGGGGGTGTACGTTGCCTATTTTAAGTTCAAACGTACCGTTCACCTGTACGACCGGCTCAGGCACATAGGCCCGAAAGACCAGTTGACGCGCGTCTTCGCGTTGGTAAAAGGCACCGTGACCATCAGCGCGGAAGCCAAGGACGCTGTGTTTGGCCCATCGGGGCGTTGCCGCAGGTTCAAACTGAGGACTCGGGTAGCGAAAACCACGTAGGCCGACAGCTGACGCAAATACCGTGGCACCGGCCAGCGCGGTGTATCCCAGGAACGCTCTGCGGGTGCTGGTCATCTTAGTTCAGCTTGCCTGTGAGTCCTGTTCCATGGCGTTTATCGCAGCGCTCAATTCGACCAATCGCTCGGCATCGCGTACATGCAGCGCCTCAATCAGTTGATCATCGACCACCAACACACCCTGTTTGTGAGCATCGAGCTCGGACCACGCTGCGACGACCTTGCGAGCATAGGCGATAGATTCGGGGTCAGGCGAAAACACAGTATTGGCGGTCCCGATCTGACTCGGATGAATCAGGCTCTTGCCATCAAATCCCAGCTGGCGGCCTGTTTCACAGCTGTGTCGCAAGCCGTTACTGTCTTGCAGGTTAAAGAACACGCCGTCAATGGCGTCGATATGAGATGCCCGGGCCGCCAGCACAAGACGCGACAAAGCATACTGTAGACCCAGCTGCGTACTGCTGTGCGTGATGCGCAGAGCGCTGGCAAGGTCAGCCGTGCCGGCGACAACACACGCCAGGCGGGGTGTCGCGGTGACGATCTCTTCGATGTGTTGAATACCCAGAGGTGTTTCAATCATGGCCCAAACCGCGAGGTCCGAGGGTGCGCCCAGAGCGTTCAAGGTAACAGTCGCGGTAAACAGTTCGTCTGCCGATTCGACCTTGGGCAACAGTATGGCATCGGGTGGATTGGATGCCAGGGCTGTGAGATCTTCTTCGCAGCACTGGGTCTCCAGGCGATTGACACGCACAACCACTTCCCGCTGCCCGTAATCTGTTTGTTCAAGCGTCGACTGGACCTGCTGTCGGGCTGCTTCCTTGTTTGTCTGTGAAACAGCATCTTCCAGGTCCAGGATAATGACATCAGCCGGCAACCCGGTCGCCTTCTGCTGGGCTCGAGGGTTGTCGCCAGGCATAAACAGGGCGGAGCGGCGAGGGCACGATATCATTGAGGGCATTGACCGGGTATTAACGTCTTGAAGGGGACACAGTACTGTAAGGCTTTAATATGTAATTTTAGCATTGTGCGAAATGAAAGACTGATGAAGGGCAATTATCCAGAACGGATCGTGTGTCTCACCGAAGAGACCACGGAGACGCTTTACCTGTTGGGCGAAGAAGATCGAATCGTCGGGATATCAGGGTTTACCGTACGCCCACCACGTGCCCGAAAAGAAAAACCCAGGGTCTCAGCGTTTACCAGCGCCAAAATCGATCGGATAGTCGCGCTCGAGCCGGATCTTGTTCTCGGGTTTTCAGATCTTCAGGCTGACATCGCGGCTGAGCTGATCCGCCGTGGTATCACGGTGCTGGTGTTCAACCACCGATCCGTTCAAGAGATTCTGTCGATGATCCGGACGCTGGGAGCCATGGTGGGTGCTGGCCAGCGCGCCGATGAACTGGCGGGGGCATACGAAAACAATATTGATAGTAGTCTGGTCCGGGCTGCTGACTTCACTCGGCGACCCAAAGTGTATTTCGAAGAATGGGATAACCCCCAGATCTCCGGTATCTGCTGGGTTTCAGAGTTGATCGAGATCGCTGGCGGGGACGATATCTTTCCAGAGCTGGCGGTCTGCCCAGATGGTAAGAGCCGGATCATTGGCGATCCCGACGAGGTGGTCCGAAGAGCACCGGACATCATCATCGGATCGTGGTGCGGCAAAAAGTTTCGACCGGAAAAAGTGGCAGCACGCCAAGGCTGGGATGCTATACCTGCAGTGCAGAACGGCGACATCTACGAAATCAAGTCAGCGGAGATTCTGCAGCCTGGACCTGCGGCACTGACAGATGGGCTGGAACAGTTGCAGGAGATTATTGCTAACTGGGCACACGGATGAAGATGAGCTCGAGTATGATTCGTGGCGAACGTAGTCTATTTGATCAAGCATCCAATCCAGATGAAAGAGAACGACATCAAAATCATTACAGCCTTTCCAAGGACAGTCCGGGAAATTGAAAACACGTTTATACCGCTGGCTGAAGGTATTAATCTCGCAGCACGGATCTGGTTGCCCGAGGATGCCGACATCGATCCTGTGCCAGCAATCTTGGAATTTTTACCTTATCGAAAACGAGATGGTACTTCAGAACGCGATGCACTGACCCATCCCTACTACGCAGGACATGGCTATGCGTGTGTACGAGTCGACATGCGGGGTGCGGGAGATTCCGAGGGCATTCTGGAAGATGAATACCTAAAGTCCGAACAGGACGATGCCCTTGAGGTGCTCAATTGGATTACCAAGCAACCGTGGTGTACCGGCGCGACCGGAATTATTGGGATTTCGTGGGGTGGATTCAATGGGCTTCAGATTGCGGCACGTCGGCCGCCTTCATTGAAAGCCATCGTTACCATCGCTTCCACAGATGATCGCTATGCGGATGATATCCATTACATGGGTGGCGTGATGCTCAACGATGCCATGTCGTGGGGCGCTACGATGTTTGCGTTTAATTCGCGCCCGCCCGATCCGGCCATCGTTGGAGACACTTGGCGGGATCTATGGATGACACGGCTTGAGGCCAACGATCCGTGGTCAATGAAATGGCTCTCACACCAGAGGCGGGATGCATTCTGGCAGCATGGGTCGGTGTGTGAGAACTATGCAGACATTGAATGCGCAGTCTATGCTGTCGGTGGTTGGGCTGATGGCTACTCCAATGCGGTACCACGAATGCTCGAAAGGCTGAGTTGTCCACGTAAAGGCCTGATAGGCCCTTGGGCACACAAGTATCCTCATTTTGGGTTGCCAGGACCACGAATCGGCTTTTTGCAGGAAACGCTGCGCTGGTGGGATCACTGGCTCAAAGATATAGACACCGGAATTATGGATGAACCTCAATACCGGATCTGGATGCAGGACAGCGCGGCACCGGCATCCTACTATGAAACTCGGCAGGGTCGCTGGGTTGCAGAACCTGCCTGGCCCAGCGACCACATCAATTGGCAAAAGCTGTATTTCACAGAAAATGGATTGAGACCGGAGGCAGGGAGTGAGGAAATAGACGTTGCCATTCACACGCCACAAGCCATGGGTACGCACCAGGGTGAATGGTGCGCATTTGGACTGGAGTCGGATCTTCCCGGAGATCAGCGAGAAGAGGATGGCTGTTCTGTAGTATTTGAAACAGCACCGCTCACCGACGCTGTGGAGATTCTGGGAGCACCAGTACTTCGATTACGTTTAAGTGCGGATCAGCCGAATGCGTTTATTGTTGCCCGATTAAATGACGTTGCACCTGACGGCGCTTCTACACGGGTGACCTATGGTGTACTGAACCTGACTCATCGTGACAGTCACGAACATCCGAAACCTTTGGTACCCGGAGACACATACGATATCCGTTTGCAACTAAATGACGTTGCCCAGATTTTTCCGGTTGGACACCGCATTCGCATCGCACTTTCGAATACGATGTGGCCACAGTTCTGGCCGTCGCCCAAACCAGTGACTCTGACATTGAGTTTTCTCAGCAGCTATCTTGAACTACCTTTTCGAACGCTTCGAAAAACTGATGAGACACTGAGACATTTTGGGCCTGCGGAAAGTGCACGGCCCCAAAGTGCTAAAGTGCTGGAGCCCTCAAGTTATGTCAGACGGGTCGAGCGTGATGATGTGTTGGCTGAGACTAGGCTGACTGCTATTGCCGACACTGGTATGTTGCACTTGACAGATTTGGGCTGGGAGCACGGCTCCGTATCTAGGCAGTACTGCTCCATCCGTGATGACGACCCGACTTCAGCACGACTAGATCTGTATTGGACGATGCGGTTTCGGCGCCCCGATGCAGACTTTGATGTGCGTACCGAGACTCGTTCCGGTTTGACGTCAACACCGACACAGTTCCACTTCACAGCAGAAATGGAAGTGTTCGAGCACGAAGAAAAAACCTATTCCAGGACCTGGACAAAAACAGTCGACCGGGAACTCAACTGAGTTCAGAGGTATTTTTCGGTTGATGCTTTAGACCCCTACGCTATTGGGCCACTACACTAGTATCAGAGACCGTCAGATCGAACGCCGCTGACATCAAGGCCCGCGTGTAGGGGTGTTCCGGGTTGTCGAAGATCGTGTCTGCAGCTCCCTGTTCCACGACTTTGCCCTGCCGCATCACGATGATCTGGTCACTCAAGGCCCGGATCACTTTCAGATCATGGCTGATAAACAGATAAGCCAGAGCGTGCGCCTGCTGCAGGCTCTGCAGTAGATCGATCATCTGTGCCTGTACCGAGCGGTCCAGTGCCGAGGTTGGCTCGTCCAGCACAAGCACCTCGGGTTGCATGATCATCGCTCGGGCCAGTGCAATTCTCTGGCGCTGACCGCCGGAGAATTCATGGGGATAACGGTGTCGGGTACCGGGATCAAGGCCCACTTCTTCAAGCACCTGGATGACCTTTTCCTGTTGTTCTGTTTCGTTGCCGATATCATGCGCAACCAGACCTTCGGCGACGATCTGGCCCACTGAAAGACGCGGACTAAGACTGCCGAAAGGATCCTGAAACACGACCTGTATCTGGCGACGCAGTGGTTTCAGGGACCTTTGGCGCAATCCCTGAAGCGGGCGGCCGAGCAGTTCGATCTCACCCCGTGATGAAATCAGCCGCAGCAGTGCCAGGGCGAGCGACGTCTTGCCGGAGCCACTTTCGCCCACCACACCGACAGTTTCACCCGCCCGGATGGACAGATTCACATCATCGGTGGCTTTGATGTGATCAACGGTTTTTCGCAGTACACCCTTTTTGATCGGAAACCAGACCTGGATCTGTTTGCCTTGCAGCACCACCGGTGCGTTCTCCGGGATGGAGTGGGATCGTGGCTGCGGTTCCGCCGCGATGAGTTGCTGCGTATAGGTCTGCGCGGGTGCACGGAACACCGAAGCGGTATCGCCGTCTTCGATAATACGTCCTGCTTGCATGACATAGACCCGCTCCGCTGTTTTTCTCACCACGTCCAGATCATGGGTAATGAGCAGTACGCTCATCCCGGAGTGCTCTGTCAATTCGGCAATCAATTCTAGAATCTGGGCCTGGGTGGTAACGTCTACTGCCGTCGTCGGCTCGTCGGCAATGAGCAGATCGGGTTCGTTGGCAAGCGCCATGGCAATCATGACTCTCTGGCGCTGTCCACCGGAAAGCTGGTGCGGATACGCACCCAACCGTGATTCGGGCTCCTGAATATGAACCCGTTGCAGCAGCTCAATCACTTTCTCTCGTGCCTGCGGGGCACTTAGATTCGCTTTTTGTTTGAGGATCTCGGTGATCTGTTTTTCGACACTATGCAATGGATTCAGCGATGTCATGGGTTCCTGAAAAATCATGCTGATGCGGTCGCCCCGAATCCGCATCAGCGCCTTGTCACCGGCACCCAGAAGTTCCTGATCATTAAAACGTATGCTGCCGCTGGGGTGAGTGGCCTTGGGATAAGGCAGAAGACCCAGCACAGACAGCGCCGTCACTGATTTTCCGGAGCCGCTCTCACCGACCAGGGCCACGGTCTCACCGCGGTTGACCACCAGATCTGCTTGCTGGACAGCTTCGACAGGGCCAGCAGGCGTGTTGAAGGTCACCGACAGATCGTCGATCGTGAGCAGCGGAGTTGAACCAGAATCAAGGTGTGCCATGATCAGGCCACGTTTTTTCGGGGGTCAAATGCATCGCGGACAGCCTCGCCGACGAATATCAGCAGACTCAGCATCAGGCCGATCACGAAAAAGCCGGTCAGACCCAACCACGGGGCCTGCAGGTTGGCTTTGCCCTGGCTCAGCAGTTCTCCCAGTGAGGCTGAACCTGGCGGCAGGCCGATACCCAGAAAATCGAGTGATGTGAGTACCGTGACTGAGCCTGCCAGCGTAAAGGGCATAAATGTAATCGTCGCCACCATCGCGTTGGGTAGCACATGTCGCACGATGATCACGGCATCGCTCACGCCGAGCGCGCGGGCCGCGCGTACATACTCGAAGTTGCGGGCACGCAGAAACTCCGCCCGGACCACCCCGACAAAGCCCATCCAGGAAAAGAGCAGCATTAGACCCAGCAACCACCAGAAGTTGGGCTCGACGACGCTGGCAAGAATGATGAGTAGATACAAAATAGGTAGGCCTGACCACACTTCGATGAAGCGCTGCAGGCCAAGATCGAGCCAGCCACCGAAATAGCCCTGTACCGCACCGGCGGCGACGCCGATGATTGCACTGATGATGGTGAGCGTAAAACCGAACAGCACCGATATCCGGAAACCGTAAATCACCCGGGCAATGACATCGCGTGCCTGATCGTCGGTGCCCAGCCAGTGGGTGCTGTCCGGTCGTGAGGGTGCCGGGCCGGTAAGGTCCCAGGACACGGTCCGGTGGTGATAGCGGATCAATGGCCAGATCATCCAGCCGTTTTGGTTGATCAGCTCAGCCACGTAGGGGCTGCTGTAGTCTGCCTCGGTGAGAAAATCACCGCCGAATTCGGTTTCGGGATAAGCCGTCAACACCGGAACATAAAAGCTGTCGTTGTAACGGACCAACAGCGGCTTGTCGTTGGCAACAAACTCGGCAAACAGCGAAACGACAAACAGCACCAGAAATATCCACATCGACCACCAGCCCCGACGATTGGCCCGGAAGTTCTCAATGCGCCGTTGGGTAATGGGGCTCAACTGACTGAGCACACTTGTCATACCTCACGGCCCTCGAAATCAATCCGGGGATCGACCACCGTATACGTCAGATCACCGATCAGGTTCATGACCAGCCCCAGCAACGAGAAGAAAAATAAAGCCCCGAACATCACGGGGTAGTCACGCTTGAAGGCTGCTTCGAACCCAAGCAGACCCAGCCCGTCGAGGGAGAAGATGATCTCGATAAGCAGTGAGCCCGTAAACAGGATGCCGACGAAAGCACCGGGAAAGCCGGCGATCACGATGAGCATCGCATTGCGGAAAACATGGCCATACAGCACACGCGATTGTGAGAGACCCTTGGCCCGTGCAGTGAGCACATACTGCTGGTTGATCTGATCAAGAAATGAGTTCTTGGTCAGCATGGCCAGCGTAGCAAACCCGCCGATGGTCATTGCAATCACCGGCAAGGTGATGTGCCACAGGTAATTGGTTACCTGGCCCCACCACGACAGTGTGTCCCAGTTTTCCGAAGTCAGACCCGCCAGCGGGAACCAGTCGAGGTAGCTGCCCCCGGCAAAGAATACCAGCAGGAACACAGCAAACAGAAACGCCGGAATAGCCATGCCGACGATCACCACGATACTGCTCCACACGTCAAACCGGCTCCCATCGCGCACGGCCTTGGCAATGCCGAGCGGAATCGAGATCAGATAGGCCAGCAGGGTCGTCCAGATGCCCAGCGATATAGAGACCGGCATCTTGTCCAGCACCAGGTCCACGACTTTGCGGTCCCGAAAGAAACTCTCGCCAAAGTCAAACACCAGGTAATTTTTCATCATGGTGATGAAGCGGTGGTGCAGCGGCTGGTCAAAGCCGAACTGTTTTTCCAGGGCTTTGATGAAGTCCGGGTCCAGGCCCTGAGCGCCGCGGTATTTACTCCTGTTCCCATCACTGCGGGTAGACGTTAGGGTCTCGCTGGTGCCGGTCCGCGTGACACGTTCAGTAATGTCGCTGCCGACGCCGGTCAGCTGGGAGATAACTTGTTCCACCGGTCCGCCCGGGGCGATCTGGATGATCACGAAATTGATCACCATGATCGCCAGCAGTGTGGGGATCATCAGCAGCAGACGGCGAACGATGTAAGCGCCCATCTTCAGTCTCCAGTCTGTGCTGTCGCAGGGCTCAGCAGATCTGCCGAGCGGCGGTTATTGTCGGGCCTGCTCCAGGGCGGCAGCTTTTTGTGTGTCGTACCACCATCGGCTTCTCATGACGCCACTGCGTACCGGGGTTGCAGGGCGACTGAACTTGTCCCAGTAGAGGACCCGGTCGGCCCGGATGTGCCAGTGGGGCACCACGTAGTGTCCCCACAACAGCACCCGGTCGAGGGCACGCGTACGCACGTTCAGTTGTTCGCGGGAGTCTGATTTAACCAGCAGTTCAATCAGCTCGTCCACAACAGGATCCTTGATCCCGGCCAGATTGCGACTGCCGACAGAATCAGCCGCGTCGCTGCCCCAGTATTCCCGTTGTTCGTTGCCGGGGGTTTCACTCTGGCCCCAGACCGCCACCAGCATGTCGAAGTCTTTCTGCCGATAGCGCTCCATATATTGGGTCCGGTCCACCAGCCGAATCTTGGCCTCGATCCCGAGTAGTTTGAGATTCTGCGTATAGGGCAGCACGATGCGCTCAAACGCCTTAGAGGACAGTAGAACTTCGAATCTGAAGGGTACACCGGTGGCTTCATTGATGAGCTTGAGATCGCGTACTGACCAGCCAGCGCTCTTAAGCAAGGCCGTGGCTTTGCGTAAATTCTCCCGTGGCCGCCCACTGCCGTCGGTCACCGGGATTTTAAAAGCCTGGTTGAACACGGTGTCAGGGATACGGCCACGATAGTGTTCCAGCAGCGCCAGTTCCGCCCCCTCGGGCAGTCCAGAGGAGGCGAGCTCTGAATTTGAGAAATAACTTGTCGTGCGGGTGTACTGGCCATTGAAAAGCGTTCGATTGGACCATTCAAAATCGAACGCATAGCCCAGTGCCTGCCGCACCCGAGGGTCTTGGAACAGGGTCCGCCGGGTGTTCATCACAAAGGCCTGCATGCCGGTGGGTTGGCGATGCGGGACCATTTCCTTGTTGAGTAAACCCTTGTCGACGACCGCCACATTGTAGTCGTCGGCCCAGGCCTTCGACTGGTTCTCGAGCCGGAAGTCGATGTCACCGGCTTTGAGCGCAAGCCGGATCGGTGTCGCATCCCGAAAATACTCGGTACGGATGATGTCGAAATTGTTCATTCCCCGCCGTACAGGGAGATTTGCACCCCAGTAATCCGTCACCCGTTCCTGAACGATGTAACGGCCGGCTTCAAACTTCTGAATCCGATAGGGGCCACTGCCCAATGGGGGGTCCAGCGTGGTGGCGGAGAAGTCCCGTGACGCCCAGTAATGCTTGGGCAGAACCGGCAGTTGCCCGGTAATCAGCGGCAGTTCCTGGTTGCCAGATTCTTTAAAGTTAAAGCGGACACGATGTGTGTTGAGTGCTTCAGCACTGTCGATGGCACTGTAGTAGTAACGGTAAAAGGGCATACCCTTTTCCACCAGGGTTTCAAACGACCAGACCACATCGTCAGCAGTGACCGGAGTGCCGTCGTGCCAGCGCGCTTCAGGACGCAGGTTGAAGATGACCCAGGAGCGATCGGCAGGCCATTCCATGGTTTCTGCGACAAGCCCATAAGCCGTAAACGGTTCGTCAGCGCTGTTGACCAGGAGCGTTTCTACCGAGCCGGTGCTCGCGGCATTGCCTTTGGGAATGAACGAGTTAAAGCTGTCAAAGGTACCGTCAACCGCCAGCCGCAGTGTGCCGCCCTTGGGTGCTGTGGGATTAACGTAGTCGAAATATGGGAAAGTGGTGGTGTACTTTGGAATTTCGTTGTCGAACATGGTCATCGCATGGCTGGAGAGAACAGCGTCTGCCATCAGCGATCTTGCGCCGCCCAAAACCAGCACCAAAGCCCACACGCAAAAGCGGAAATTCCTCATAAATTGATTATAGTCCATGCCTATAGGTTGCTAGGCGGTGACCATCGTGGCTGCCGTGGTCAACCACTG
>MPMB02133061.1_pt1 | contig 24815 bp, 20 predicted proteins | sample 1617371 | NCBI WGS metagenome assembly MPMB02 (sample SAMN05944808, study PRJNA350692) | marine metagenome | biome: marine; feature: ODZ; material: water; isolation source: 300 m water sample filtered on 0.2 um supor filter | place: Pacific Ocean | collected 2012-04-08 | depth 300m m
CAGGGATGCCTTGAAAGACAAGGGTATCGAGCCTTGTATCCCGCCAAAGAAAAATCGGAAAATACAGATCGAATACGACAAAACGCTCTACAAGCAGCGCCACAAAGTCGAGAACATGTTCGGCAAACTCAAAGACTGGCGACGGGTCGCAACCCGCTATGACCGTTGTGCGCACACGTTCTTCTCAGCCATTTGCATCGCTGCCATAGTAATCTTCTATCTCAGTTAATGAGTCCTGACCCTAGGTGACGCCGAGCAATCCGGCGGCGTAGTCGGCGATCGCCAGCGACGCGGTCAGGCCCGGCGATTCGATGCCGTAGAGGTTGACGATGCCAGCGGCGCCGTGGGTTTCCGGGCCGTGGATCACCCAATCGCCGCGGGTCTCGCCTTCGGCCACCAGCTTCGGCCGCACGCCGACGTAGCCGGGTTGCAGGGCGCCGTCGGGCAGCGCCGGCCAGTAACGCCGGATGGCCCGGTAGAAATTGTCGGCGCGGGCGGGGTCGACGACGTAATCGGGCGCCTCGACCCATTCCACGTCGGGGCCGAATTTGGTCTGCCCGCCGAGGTCGGTGGACGAATGGGTGCCCAACCCGGCCTCGACCGGCACCGGATAGATCATCCGCTGAAACGGGCTTTTGCCGCTCAGGGTGAAATAGTTTCCCTTGGCGAAGTACAGCGGCGGCACCGATTCTGCGGCAAACCCATCGATCCCGGCGGCGACGGCGTTGGCGCCCAATCCCGCGGCGTTGATGAATTGGCGGCATCGTAACGCCGTCGGTTCCGTTCCGCCGGTGCGGACGGTGATGGCGTCGCCGGAAAGCTCGCCGCCCGCGAACGGACTCGAGAGCGCGATCACGCCGCCGGCGGCCTCGGCGTCGCCCTGCAACGCCAGCATGTAGGCATGGGAATCGAGAATCCCGGTAGACGGCGACAGGATCGCGCCAAAGCACGCCAGTTGCGGTTCCAGGGCTTGCGCCTGTTTGGCGCTGAGGCGTTCCAGGTCGTCGACGCCGTTGGCCTCGGCCTTGGCCAACAGGCCGTCCAGGGCATCGACTTCGTCCGCCGCGGTGGCGACGATCAACTTGCCGCTGCGCTTAAAGGGAATGCCGTGGGTTTGGCAATAGTCATAGAGCGCGTCGCGGCCGGGCCGGCACAGTTTCCCCTTGAGGCTGCCTTCGGGGTAATAGATACCGGCGTGGATGACTTCCGAATTGCGCGAACTGATACCGGTGCCGATGGCGTCTTCGGCTTCCAGCACGACGACCTCGTGCCCGGCCATGGCCATTCTGCGCGCCAGGGCCAGGCCGACAACGCCGGCGCCGATGATGATGGTATCCACAGTGTCGGTCATGGTCGGCGGGTATTGTTAAGACATATTCCCGGCAGGTAAAGGGCTCTAGGTCTTGTTCACGCGCCTTTGTTTTGCAAATTCCAAACCACCTGACTACATTCTGGCGATGGAAAAACCCATGAAACAGACACGGCAAAACAATCGGTTATGGTTGGTGATCCCACTGTCGGTTATTTTGATGGGCGCAATCATTGCATTCGGGAGGCATTCGGTGATGGCTGATTGGCGTACCGCAAGCCGCGAGTCCACGGGCGTCGCGCCCGGCCCGGCGGTCACCTCGGAAGCGGTGATCCAGGTCTATGCCGCGCGCGCCTATAACTGGCGCGGATTATTCGGCGTCCATACGTGGGTCGCTGCCAAGCCGAAAGACGCGCTCACTTACACCGTCTATCAGGTCGTCGGCTGGCGGGTCTATCACGGCGGCGGACCGGCCCTGGTGATCGGCGAGGGGACCCCGGACCGGCGCTGGTTCGGCTCGGCGCCGGATGTCCTCGTCGATCTTCGCGGTGACGGCGTCGATGAGGTGATCGAGCGGCTCGATGCCGCGGCGCGGAAATATCCGTTCGCTGGTGAGTACGTGCTTTGGCCCGGCCCCAATTCCAATACCTTTACCGCCTATATGGGCCGCGAAGTGCCGGAATTGAAACTCGACCTGCCGCCGACCGCTATCGGCAAAGACTTCCTCACCAACGGCGGGGTCGTCGATTCTTCACCCAGCCGCACCGGTTATCAGCTTTCCCTGTACGGATTGCTGGGCGTGCTGGCCGGGGTCGAGGAAGGCGTCGAGGTCAATGTCCTCGGCCTGACCTTCGGCGTCGACGCCAAGGACCCCGCCCTGAAATTGCCGATGGCCGGACGCGTCGGCTTTCAGTAAGGTAAATTCATCATGAGCATTTGGGGGAAAGTCATCGGCGGGGTCGCCGGGTTAGCCATGGGCGGGCCGCTGGGCGCGATCATGGGAACCGTTGCCGGCCATGCCTATGACAAGATGAAGGAAGGGGAAACGCCGCAGGTCGAAAACAACGATACCCTGCAAGTCGCCTTTACCACCGCCATCATCGTACTCAGCGCCAAAATGGCCAAGGCCGACGGGCAGGTCACCCGTGAAGAGGTCGATGCCTTCAAGCAATTGTTCAACATTCCGGCGGCGGAAATGCAGAACGTCGGGCGCCTGTTCGACGAGGCCAAGCAGGACGCCAAGGGGTTCGAGCCCTACGCCGAACAGATTTCCATGATATTCGCCCACCAGCCGGCGGTGCTGGAAGAGTTGTTGGGCGGGTTGTTTCATATCGCCCGCGCCGACGGCTTCGTTCACCCGGACGAACTCGTCTTCCTGCGCAAGACGGCGCTGATTTTCGGTTTTTCCGAGCCCCAGTTCGAACGCCTCAAGGCCATTCATATGGGCGCCACTGGCGCCGCCGGGGATGGGGGCAGGGCCGGGGACGGCACCACGGCGGCGGATCCCTATCAGGTTCTCGGTATTGATCGAAAGACATCCGATGCCGAGGTCAAGAAGACCTATCGCAAGCTGATCCGGGAAAACCATCCCGACACGCTGATCGCCCAGGGCATGCCGCAGGAATTTATCGATGTCGCCAATGAAAAAATGGCCGCCATCAACGCCGCCTATGACCTGGTAGAGAAGGAACGGGGGCTAAAATGACGCCGTTGGCGCGGCCGTCCCCAAACTTCGACGGCCGCCCGGACGGAACCCTCATCGACATGCTGGTCCTGCATTACACCGGCATGCAAACCGCCGAGGCCGCCTTGGAGCGTCTCTGTGATCCCGCCGCCAAGGTTAGTGCCCATTACGTCATCGACGAGGACGGTACGGTCATCTCCCTGGTCGAAGAGGACAGGCGCGCCTGGCACGCCGGCGTTTCCTATTGGCGCAGCGAGACCGACATCAACGCACGCTCCATCGGCATCGAACTGGTCAACCCCGGTCACGAATTCGGCTACCGCGATTTCCCGGCGCCGCAGATGGCGGCGTTGGAAAAGTTGGCAAAAGAAACCCTGTCGCGCCACCCGATCCCGGCCCGCAACGTCGTCGGTCATGCTGACGTCGCCCCCGGGCGCAAGACCGATCCCGGCGAATTGTTCGATTGGGCCGCCCTCGCGCAAGCGGGGATCGGCTTGTGGCCGGGTGCTGATGTTTCGGATGGCGATCCCGCCGCTGTGCCTAAGATGCTGGCCGACTATGGCTATGACGTCACCGACGAGGCTCAGGCGATTGCCGCCTTTCAACGCCATTTTCATCCTGAAAGCCTTGATGGCCGGGCCGATGCGGCGACCGCGGGGCGGCTCGGGGCGTTGCTGGATCGTTGCGGCCCTTGACCCTGCCGCTGCTCGGGCTAAGTTAGGCCCTGCCAGACGGTCGGATGGCCGCTCTTCCGGGGTTCGCCCCGGTGGGGAGGAAAGTCCGGGCTCCACGGAAACACGGTGCCGGTTAACGGCCGGCGGGGGCGACCCCAGGGAAAGTGCCACAGAAAGTAAACCGCCGAACGGGCTTCGGCCCGTGGCAAGGGTGAAAGGGTGCGGTAAGAGCGCACCGCGCCGCCGGTAACGGGGGCGGCAAGGTAAACCCCACCGGGAGCAAGACCAAATAGGGGCGACGCGCCGGACTTGTTCCGGCAGGCGGGTTTCCGCGCCGCCGCCCGGGTAGGTCGCGCGAGGCGTCCGGTAACGGGCGTCCCAGATGAATGGCCATCTATCCCCGTCTTCGGGCGGGGTGGACAGAACCCGGCTTACAGACCGTCTGGCTTTTTCTTTATTTTGGTGATTTCCGCCGCCGCGAAGCGGTCCGAAATGGCCGCAAAACCACCTTGCCCAAGCCACAAATCCGCCGAATTTCAGACGTCGAATCAACGGCCATTCCGGGGATGCCTCCGCGTGTCCGCGCATGGACCTGCGTGGGGGCCTCGGCGAGGGCCTTGGCAAGTAGGGGAAAGCCCCGGAAATCTGCGCCTCGGAAAGGTTTTGTTAACCCATGGAAATGCATAGTATCCCATTGACGCCCATCAATACCCATGATATCCCATTATTAGCCAAATGGCGATCATGGGGTCAACACGGTCAGCGGGGGTTTTCCGATACCGGTCAAAGATGGGCAGCAATGGGTAAAGCCATTGTTAACAAAGGTTATTTTTGGGGGCTGATATGGCACTTTTTGTTGGCAGATACGTCAACAAAATCGACAAGAAAGGGCGGGTCTCGGTACCCAAGCCCTTCCGCCTGGCTTTTGTCGAACAATCCTTCAACGGCCTTTTCGCCTTTCCGTTATTCAAATTCAATGCCTTCGAGGCCTGCGGCGAGGACTTCATGCAGCACATGAGCGACAGCCTCGAAGACCTGCCGATGTTTTCCGATGAACAGGATGATCTTTCGGTGATCCTTGAAAGCACCCACCGCCTTCCGTTCGATCCGGAAGGCCGGATCACGCTGCCGAAGGAAATCCTGAAAGCCACCGGCATCACCAATCAGACGCTTTTCGTCGGCCGCGGGCGCCGCTTCCAGATCTGGCAGCCCCAGGCCTATGAGGCCAATCGCGGCCAGGCCTTTGATCGCGCCCGGGCCAAGGGCGCCACCCTACAGTTACGCAAGCCGCCGAAACGGGAAGGGGAGGAGTCGTAATAATGACCCCCCCTCTCTCCCGCCCCCCTCTCTCCCACAAGGGCGCCCATACCCCGGTGATGCTGGCCGAAGTGATGGACTCTTTGTCACCCCGTGACGGCGCCATTTACGTCGACGCCACCTTCGGCGCCGGCGGCTATTCCAAGGCGCTTTTGGACGCCGCCGATTGCACCGTCTGGGGCATCGACCGTGATCCGGAGGCGCAAACCCAAAGTGCCGATCTTCGCAAACGCTACCCCGGCCGGCTGACGGTGCTGAACGGCCGTTTCGGCGATATGATCCGGCTATTGGCCGACGAAGGCGTCGAGCGCATCGACGGCATTGCGCTCGACCTGGGCGTTTCATCCATGCAGATCGATCAGTCTGAGCGCGGCTTCAGTTTTAGCAAAGATGGGCCGTTGGATATGCGCATGGCGCAGTCCGGGATGACGGCGGCGGAAGCCGTCAATCAGCTCGGCGAAAAAGAACTCGCCGATATCATTTACCGTTATGGCGAAGAACGCCTGTCCCGGCGTATCGCCAAGGCCATCGTCGAGGCCCGCAAGGAAACCCCGATCACCCGCACCGGCCAATTGGCGGAACTGGTCCGTCGCGTCGTCGCCAAATCCAAGGACGGCATCGACCCGGCAACCCGCACCTTCCAGGCGCTCAGGATTTACGTGAATGACGAACTTGGCGAATTGGAACGCGGGCTCAACGCCGCCGAAACGTTGCTGGGTCCGGGCGGGCGGCTGTCGGTGGTGTCGTTTCATTCCCTCGAAGACCGCCAGGTTAAGGAATTCCTGCGTGGCCGGTCCTCCGCCGCGCCAAGGCCATCCCGGCACCTTCCGCCCGATACCACGCCGCCCCAGGAACCGACGTTCCGGCTGTTGGGCCGCCGCGTCGTCAAGCCATCGGCGGCAGAGACCTCCCTCAACCCCCGCGCCCGCTCGGCTCGGATGCGCGCGGCTGAGCGCACCGAAGCGCCGGCCCGTCAGGCTGCGTGAGAGGAGGGGATGTCATGATTCGCCCGGCCATGCTGTTAATATTCCTTCTCGCCGTTTCGTTGAGCATGACGCTGTTCGTGGTCAAGTATCAGGTCCAGGACCTGGAAGGTGAACTGGTCCAATACAACCGGACCATTACCGAGGACCGCCAGGCGCTTCACGTCCTGAAAGCGGAATGGAGCTACCTCAATCAACCGGCGCGGCTCAAAGCCCTGGCGGAACGTCATTTGGGGCTGGGCGGCATTGAAACCCGCCAGGTTGGCACCGCCACGGAGTTGTTGGTGAACATTCCATCACGGGCACCTGTTGCCGATGGATCGGTAATGCCGATAACGGCGCAAATCGTTATCGAAGGAGATTCCGATGGCCGCCGCTAAACCTCAAAAAACAGGAAAACCCAATAGTGCCCGCAGGATCGAAGGCGCGCGCAAGCAGGCGATGGAGACAGGCCGCAACCGGTTGTTGGTCACCGGCGTCGTATTGTCGCTGGCGTTCACGGCGATCGGCGTGCGTCTGGTCGACCTGACCGTATTCAAGGGCGGCGGCGAACCGAGGCTGGCGCATATCGAATCCAATCCGGAGGTGGCCTCAGGGCGCGCCGACATCGTTGACCGCAACGGTATTCTTCTCGCCACCAGCCTGCCGACGGCATCCCTTTATGCCAATCCCGGCGCCGTCCTCAATGGCCGGGAAGTCGCCGACAAGCTGATCACGGTGTTGCCCGAACTCAACCGCCAGGAGCTTCTCGGCAGACTCAAGATAAAATCCAGGTTTGTCTGGATCACCCGCAACCTGACGCCGAAACAACAATACCGGGTCAATCGCCTAGGGCTACCGGGGTTGGGGTTCCAGCGCGGTGAACGCCGGGTCTACCCGCACGGTCGTCTGGCGGCGCATGCGCTCGGCCTGACCGATGTCGATGGCCGCGGCATTGCCGGGCTTGAACAGAATTTCGACCGCGACCTTCGCGCCGGAAACCGCATTCAGGTGTCGTTGGATATCCGTATCCAGTCGATGATGCGCCAGGAATTGGCCGCCGCGATCAGGGAATTCCGGGCCATCGGCGCCGCCGGGGTGGTGCTCGACGCCAATACGGGGGAATTGGTGTCGCTGGTATCGCTGCCTGATTTCGATCCGAATGAGCCGTCGTCGGCCGGTGGTGAGACGGCGTTCAACCGGGTCACCAAGGGCGTCTATGAGATGGGCTCAACGTTTAAGTTGTTCACCGCCGCCATGGCGCTCGATTCAGGCACGGTCGATCTCAACAGCGGTTATGACGCCAGCCAGCCGATCAAGATTTCCCGGTTTACCATCCGTGATTTTCAAGCCAAGAATCGCTGGCTGTCGGTGCCGGAGATCGTCGTCTATTCGTCCAATATCGGCGCCGCCAAGATGGCCGTCGACGTCGGCACCCAAACCCAAAGGGACTACCTGGACCGTTTCGGCCTGTTGCGCACGCCGGCCCTGGAGCTGCCGGAAGTCGGCAAGCCCCTGGTGCCGAAGCGGTGGCGTGAGATCAACACCATGACGATTGCTTATGGCCATGGCATTGCCGTTTCGCCCCTGCAATTGGCCAGCGGCGTCGCCGCCCTGGTAAACGGCGGCCGTTACGTGCCGCCGACGGTGTTGAAAAGCGACGCTGCCAGCCCGGCCCCGGGCAAAAGGGTGCTGTCGGAAGAAACCTCTGAACAGATGCGCGGCCTGATGCGCCTGGTCGTTAACAGCGGCACCGGGCGCAAGGCCGCCGCCAAGGGCTATGCCGTCGGCGGTAAAACCGGCACCGCGGATAAGCTGGCGGTGCGGGGCTACCGTAAGAACGCCACCGTATCGTCTTTTGTCGGCGCCTTTCCCATGAACGCGCCCCGATACATCGTGCTGGTGGTGGTGGACGAACCGAAGGGCAACGCGCGGACCTTCAATTACGCCACCGGCGGCTGGGTCGCGGCGCCGGCGGTGGGCCGGGTCGTCCAACGCATGGCCTCGTTGATCGGCATGGCGCCCGACCGGCAGCCAGTTCCGGCCAAGGATCCGGTCAAGAAACCCATGATCAAGGCTCTAGCGCCGCCGAAGGTGGCCCCGGCGCCAAAGCAACAAACCGCAACGGCTCCCCCAGCCACGGTGCCGAAGCAGAACCGTTCTCAGACCGGCGAGGCCCTCATGTTGGAGAGGGTTCGGGCCGTGCTTGGGGGGCGTGACGATAACAGCGAGGCCGATTCCCCCGGCCCACCGGAGCAGGCGCTTGCGACTTATTGATGTCTTGGATGGAACCGAGATGAAAGTGACGGACCAGACGGTCGTTAACGAAACGGATATTATCGGGCTCACCTGTGATTCCCGCCAGGTAGAGCCCGGCTTTATTTTTGCCGCGCTTCCCGGAACGGAATTAGACGGACGGGATTACATCGACGATGCCCTTGGCCGCGGCGCCGCCTGTGTGTTGGCGCCCGAGGGAACTAGCATCAACGAGGCGTCCGTGCCCTTATTGCGCGATGCCAATCCCAGGCGCCAATACGCGTTAATGGCGTCGGCCTTTTTCGAGACCCAACCCGATCTCATCGCAGCCGTCACCGGCACCAACGGCAAGACATCGGTGGTCACTTTCCTGCGCCAGATATGGACCGGCTTGGGCGCCAAGGCGGCCAGCGCCGGCACCCTGGGCATCGTCGCCAAGGGGTTCGAGAACCGCAAAAGCCTGACCACGCCCGACTCGGCTGAATTGCATCGTAACCTTCGCGATCTGGCGCGTTTCGGCATCAGGCGGCTGGCGTTGGAAGCGTCGTCCCATGGTCTCAGCCAGCACCGCCTGGACGGGGTCAGGGTTGCCATTGCCGGGTTCACCAACCTGACCCGCGATCATCTCGATTATCACGGCTCCATGGACGACTATCTGGCCACCAAGCTGAGGCTGTTTACCGAAATCATCGCCGCCGACGGCACCGCCGTCATCAACGCCGATGGGGAATTCGCCGGCGCCGTTGAGACGGCTTGCCGCGACCGTGGGCTCAAGGTCATGACCTATGGCGAGGCCGGCGCCGACGTTCGTCTGGACGCCAGCGAGGTCGTCGCCGACGGGTATCAACTCGACATCACCGTGGCCGGAAAATCCGTCCAGGTAATGTTGCCCCTCATTGGTGGCTTCCAGGTTTCCAATGCGCTTTCGGCGCTGGCGTTGGCGGTGGCGTCCGGCGAGGACGCGCAAGCCTGCTTGGCGCAACTGGAACAATTGAAAGGCGCCCCCGGACGGGTCCAGCTTGTCGGCCAGCATCCGACGGGCGCCCCGGTTTTCGTCGATTACGCCCACACCCCGGATGCACTCAAAAGCATCCTCCAAGGTCTTCGCCCCCATGCCGACGGACGTTTGCATGTTGTGTTCGGGTGCGGTGGCGACAGGGATATCGGAAAACGCGCCGAGATGGGCGCCATTGCCAGGGAAGAGGCCGACGTGGTGATCGTCACCGACGATAATCCCCGCACCGAGGTCGCCGCCGACATCCGAGGGGAAATTCTGGCGGCGGTCCCGTCGGCGACGGAAATTGCCGATCGGGCCGAGGCGATCGTGGCTGCGGTCAAGGGCCTGCGGGCCGGAGATATTCTTGTCGTCGCCGGTAAAGGCCACGAAAAGGGGCAAGTCATCGGCACCGAGACCCGGCCCTTCGATGATGTACATGTCGTCCGCGACGCCCTCCACAAGGTGTCCTCATGACCCCGGCAATGGAATCAGGACTTTGGACCGCCGCGGAAGCGATGGCGGCCACCAATGGCCAAATGGAAGGCGAGGCCGACGCTGAATGGCGGGCCGAGGGGGTTTCCATCGACAGCCGAATGGTCAATCCCGGCGACCTGTTCGTCGCCATCCGGGGGCCTAAGTTCGACGGTCACGATTTCGCCGCCGATGCGTTGGCCGCCGATGCCGCGGCGGCGGTGGTCGACCGCCGCCCCGATGGCATTGAAGACGATGCGCCGTTGCTGATCGTCAATGAAACCACCATCGCCCTGGAAGATCTTGGCCGCGCCGCCCGCAGCCGCACCAACGCCAAAATCATCGCCGTCACCGGCAGCGTCGGGAAGACCGGCACCAAAGAGGCGTTGCGCTTCGTGCTTGAAAAGCAAGGCCGCTGCATGGCCAGCGAGGGCAGCTTCAACAATCATTGGGGGGTGCCGCTCAGTCTGTCCCGGATGCCGGCGGACACCGACTTCGGCATTTTTGAGATCGGCATGAACCATGCCGGAGAAATCACCCCGTTGACGGAGATGGTGTCACCCCATGTCGCCGTCATTACCAATGTCGAGGCCGTGCACAGCGCCCATTTCGACTCCATCGAAGCCATTGCCGATGCCAAGGCTGAAATTTTCCAAGGCTTAGGGTCCGACGGCGCCGCCGTCATTAACCGTGACAGCGTGCTGTACGACCACCTTCATGCCGCCGCCATAGCGGCAAACATCAATAACGTCATTGGCTTCGGCGGCCATCCCGAGGCTCGGGTCCGGGTGACCGAGGTCAGTATCGAAAGTGACGGATCGACCATCCGGGCGTTGGTCGACGGAGAAGAAATTCTATACCGGTTGGGGCTTCCGGGCCGCCATTGGGTGATGAACTCGCTCGCCGTTTTGGCCGCCGTCCATGCCGCCGGGGGCGATGTGCCCGAAGCCGCAGCGGCGCTTTCGGCTATACACGGGCTCAAGGGACGCGGCCTGCAACACACGGTGGCCATGGAGGGCGGGTCGTTTGTCGTCATCGATGAAAGTTACAATGCGTCCCCAGTCTCCATGCGCGCCGCCCTGGAAATCCTGGGACAGTTGCAACCCGAAGGAAACGGCCGGCGAATCGCCGTCCTCGGCGATATGCTGGAACTGGGAGAGCAATCGGAAGCAGCGCACGCGGAGTTGGCCGAAACCCTGATCGCCGAAAAAATAGATTTGGTGTTCACCGCCGGCCAGTACATGGCGGCCCTTTGGGAAGCCTTGGCTGAACCCATGCGGGGCGGTAACGCCATCAGCGCGGCCGAGGTGCTGGCCCAAGTGACCGATGCCATCCGTCCGGGCGATGTTGTCGTCGTCAAGGGATCGGCCGGGTCCAAGACCGGGCCGATCGTCGATGCCCTTCTTGAGATGGGCGCCGGTCCGCAAACCCACGAACACGCGGTTAACGGTTAGGGGGGCGGCATGCTTTATCAACTTCTTTACCCGATGGCCGATCAGTTCCCGGTGCTGAATGTTTTCAGGTACCTCACCTTCCGCACCGGCGGCGCCATTATGACGGCACTGATCGTCGGCTTCATGTTCGGGCCGGTCCTGATCAATATGTTGAAGAGCCGCCAGGGCACCGGCCAGCCGATCCGCAGCGACGGCCCGGAAGGCCACCTGTTGACGAAAAAAGGGACGCCGACCATGGGCGGCTTCCTGATATTGTTGGCGTTGACAGTGGCGACGTTGTTATGGGCCGATCTTCGAAACGTCTATGTGTGGGCGGCGCTCGGCGTCACCATCGGTTACGGTGTTATCGGATTCTTTGATGACTACCTCAAGGTCACCCGCCAGGATTCCAGCGGGTTGCCGGGTAAATTGAAACTGTTGTTGCAGGCGGCGATCGCCCTGGTCGCGGCCTTCGTCATCGCCGATCAGTTGCCTGCGGCGTTGACGACGACCTTGGCGGTGCCATTTTTCAAGAACCTTCTGATCGACCTGGGTTGGATATTTATCCTTTTTTCCGTGCTGGTCATGGTCGGTGCGTCGAACGCCGTCAACCTGACCGACGGCCTTGATGGCCTGGCTATTGTGCCGGTGATGATCGCCGCCGGCGTGTTTGCGCTGATCGCCTATTTGGTCGGTAATTCGGTGTTCTCCACCTATTTGCAGCTTCACCACGTTCCCGGCTCCGGCGAGCTGGCGGTGTTCCTGGGCGCGTTGGTCGGCGGCGGCTTGGGGTTCCTGTGGTTCAACGCGCCACCGGCCAAGGTGTTCATGGGCGATACCGGGTCGCTATCGCTGGGCGGCGCGCTCGGCACCATCAGCATCATCACCAAACACGAACTGGTGTTGGCCATCGTCGGCGGCCTGTTCGTTCTGGAAACGATTTCGGTCATCGTTCAGGTGGTGTCGTTCCGGTTGACCGGAAAGCGGATCTTCGCGATGGCACCGCTGCACCATCATTTCGAAAAGAAGGGATGGGCCGAAAGCACCATTGTCATCCGGTTTTGGATTATCGCATCGATCTTGGCCTTGGCCGGCCTATCGACGCTGAAGTTGAGATGAGGGAAGCTTGATGATCGACGTTTTTCCCTTTGCAGGTTATCCGGTCGCCGTCTTTGGGCTCGGCCGTTCCGGGTTGACGGCGGCCAAGTCGCTGGCCCGAAGCGACGCCGAGGTCGAGGCTTGGGATGACAATGAGGCGGCCCGCGAAAATGCCGAGGACGCCGGCGTGCCGCTGGTCGATCTTTATACGTGCGACTGGAGCCAGCATTCCACCCTGGTATTGAGCCCCGGCATTCCCCTGCATCACCCAAAACCGCACGAGATCGTCGAGAAGGCCGCCGCCGCCAACGTCGAGATCATCGGCGATGTCGAATTGCTGGTGCGCGCCCAGCGTGAAGCCGCCTTTATCGGGATCACCGGCACCAACGGCAAATCGACGACCACCGCCTTGATCGGTCACATCATGCAGGTCTCCGGCCGCGACGCCGAAGTCGGCGGTAATCTGGGCATGCCGGCGCTGGACCTTGATCCGCTCGGCAACGAAGGCACCTACGTGCTGGAGATGTCGTCCTATCAGTTGGAATTGACCAAATCCATAACCTTCGATGTCGCGGTGCTGCTCAACATCAGCCCCGACCATTTGGACCGCCACGGCGGCATGGATGGCTATATCGCGGCGAAGAAATTGATCTTTCACCGCCAGACGGCGCCGCGCACCGCCGTCGTCGGCATCGATGACGATCGCTGCCGTGCCATCTATGAAGAATTGAAAGCCGCCGGCGAACAAGTGGTGATTGGAATTTCCGGCAACGAGCGGGTTCACGGCGGCGTCTATGTCATTGACGGCGAGATGATCGATGACACCGAGGGCAAGGAAACCCCGGTCATGGACCTGAGCGGTATCCCCAGTCTGCCCGGCCGGCACAACTGGCAAAACGCCGCCGCCGCCTATGCCGCGGCAAAATCCGCCGGCGTCCAGGCGCACGCAGCGATGGCCTGTATCCAGAGCTACCCCGGCCTGGTCCACCGTCAGGAACCGATCGCCATTATCGACGGCATCGGCTACGTCAACGATTCCAAGGCCACCAACGCAGACGCCGCGAACCGCGCGTTGGCTTGCTATGACGCCGTTTACTGGATCGTCGGCGGGCGGCCCAAGGAAGGCGGCTTGAAAGCGGTGGAGCCCAACCTGGGCCGAGTCCGTCATGCCTTCCTGATCGGCGAAGCGGCGATGGAATTTTCGCAGTTTCTGGACGGCCGGGTGCCGATGACGCTGTCCGGCGATCTCAAGGCGGCGCTGGGTGATGCCCGCAAGCTGGCCAAGAAAGATAAGGCGCCCGGCGCCGTGGTGTTGTTGTCGCCGGCCTGCGCCTCGTTCGATCAGTTCGATGATTTTGAGGCCCGCGGCGACGCCTTCCGCGATATGGTCGAGGCGCTTCCCGGCAAGACCCTGGACCCGTTCGACGAGGCGGGCGTTTTCCCGTCCGTTTTGGGCACCGGTAATGACGGGGGGAATGCCTGATGAGCGCCATTGCCCGCACCGATACCAGCCTCGTCGGCCGTTGGTGGTGGACCGTCGACCGTTGGACCCTGGCGGCGCTGGCATCCATCGTCGTCGTCGGCGCGGTGTTAACCCTGGCGGCCTCGCCGCCGGTGGCCGAGCGTCTCGGGTTCGATACCTTTTATTTCGTCCGCCGCCAATTTGTCTTCCTGGGCCTGGCGGTGGCGGTGATCTTCGCGATCTCGTTTTTGGGCCCCCGGAATATCCGGCGTCTGGCCGTGTTCACCATGGTCGGCGCCATCATCCTGATGGTGGCGACACTGTTCCTGGGCGCCGAAATCAAGGGCGCGACCCGCTGGCTGCATATCGGTTCGTACTCCCTGCAGGCGTCGGAATTCGTCAAGCCCGGGTTCGCCGTTGTCTGTGCCTGGATGTTCTCGGAACAACGCCTCAATGGCCGGTTCCCCGGGTACGCCATCTCCACGGGCTTGTTTTTGTTGGTCGCCGGCTTGTTGTTGATGCAGCCGGATGTCGGCATGTCCATGGTTATCGCCGCCATATGGGGGGTGCAGTTATTCGTTGCCGGTCTGCCGCTATTGCTGGTGATGGGCATTGGCTTCGGCTTCCTGGCCGCTTCCGTCGGCGCCTATTTCGCCTTCGGCCACGTCCAGGTCCGGGTCGACCGCTTCCTGGACCCGGCCGGTGGCGAAAGCTATCAGGTCAGCCGCGCGCTCGAAGCCTTCTACAACGGCGGCTGGGCCGGGCGCGGTCCCGGCGAGGGCAGGGTCAAGGAGGTTCTTCCCGATGCCCACGCCGATTTCATTTTTGCCGTCGCCGGCGAGGAATTCGGCCTGGTGTTGTGCCTGGTCATGGTCGCCCTGTTCGCCTTCGTCGTGCTCAGGGGCTTCAGCCGGGTGTTGAAGTCGGACGATCTGTACGTGTTGCTGGCGACCACCGGGCTGCTGGTCCAATTCGCCGTCCAGGTGATTATCAACATGGCGTCGAATATCAACCTGATGCCGCCCAAGGGCATGACCCTGCCGTTCGTATCCTACGGCGGCTCATCGACATTAGCGCTGGCGGTGGGCATGGGCATGGTCCTGGCGTTGACGCGGGACCGGCCGGGCGGGGGGGTAAGCCGATGACGAACCAGGGTCATTTGGTCGTTCTCGCCGCTGGCGGTACCGGTGGACATATGTTCCCGGCCGAAGCCCTGGCCGCCGAGTTGACCCGGCGGGGGTGCCGTTTGGCATTGATCACCGATCGCCGCGGCGGCGCCTGGAATGGCGCCCTGGACGGCATCGAAACGCATCGTATCCGGGCCGGGGGCCTGGCCGGGAAAAGCTTCGCCCAGCGCCTGCAAAGCGGTCCCGAATTGGCCATTGGCACGTGGCAGGCGAGGGGCCTGTTGAAACGCCTAGATCCGCGCTGCGTCGTCGGCTTCGGCGGCTATGCGTCGGTGCCGACTATGCTGGCCGCCAGCTTCGGTGGCTATCACACCGCCATTCACGAACAGAACGCCGTGCTGGGCCGGGCCAACCGTCTGTTGGCGTCGCGGGTCGATTGCATCGCCACCGCCTTTGAAAAATCCGAAGGCCTGCCGGACCAGGCCGCCGCCAAGGCCCGTCATACGGGAATGCCGGTCCGGCCCGCCTTCACGGCGGTGCGGGATACGCCCTATCCGGTGTTATCGTCGGATGGGCCGGTGTCGCTTCTTATTATCGGCGGCAGCCAAGGGGCGCATGTGTTCTCCGACATCGTGCCGAAGGCGCTGGGTCAGATGGACGAAGGCCTTAAGGCGAGACTGAAAGTGTCCCAGCAATGCCGGCCCGAGGACCTGGATCAAACTCGAAACCATTACCAATCGCTCGGCATTGACGCCGATCTGCAGACCTTCTTCGACGATGTTCCCGAACGCATGAGCGCGGCGCATTTGTTGATCGGCCGGGCCGGCGCATCGACGGTGGCCGAAACCCTGATGGCCGGGCGGCCGGCGATCCTGGTTCCCTATCCCCATGCCATTGACGACCATCAGACCCGCAACGCGCACGCCATCGACGAGGCCGGTGCCGGTTGGCTGATGCCCGAATCCGCGTTCACGGCGTCGGGGCTGGCGGCGCGTCTTGATTCCCTGTTCGGCCTGTCGGCAATCCTTGAAAAAGCCGCTGCCGCGGCCAAAAAAGATGCCGCCAAGGATGCCGCCGGACGGCTCGCCGATGTGGTCTGTGCGCTGCTGCCCCAAGGCGGTAATGGCAACGGCAACGGTGTTGAGCGGAGGGCGGCATGAAGGCGCTTCCTCTTGATATCGGCACCCTTCACTTCGTCGGCATCGGCGGCATCGGCATGAGCGGCATCGCCGAAGTCCTGCACACCTTGGGGTATTCGGTGCAGGGCAGCGATGTTGCCGACAGCGCCAACGTCAAACGGCTCCGCGACCTGGGCGTCACCATCCATATCGGCCATGCTGAGGAAAATCTGGGCGAGGCCGGGGTGATCGTCACCTCGACGGCGGTCAAGTCCGACAACCCGGAGGTCCAGGCCGCCCGCCAACGTCTGATCCCGGTCGTCCGCCGCGCCGAAATGCTGGGCGAACTGATGCGCCTGAAATGGTCCATCGCCGTCGGCGGCACCCACGGAAAAACCACCACCACGTCCCTGGTGGCGGCCGTTCTCGACGCCGCCGGTTTGGACCCGACGGTGATTAACGGCGGCATCATCAACGCCTGGGGCTCCAACGCGCGCTTAGGCGCCGGTGACTGGATGGTCGCCGAAGCCGATGAATCCGACGGTACCTTCCTGAAACTGCCGGCGACCATTGCCGTCGTTACCAATATGGACCCGGAACACCTGGATCATTACGGCTCTTACGACGAGCTTCGCGACGCCTTCGACGCCTTCGTCGCCAATATTCCTTTCTATGGTTTCGCCGCCTTGTGCATCGACCATCCCGAAGTCCAGGCGATGATTCCAAGGGTTTCCGACCGCCGTATCGTCACCTACGGGTTAAGCCCGCAAGCCGATATCCGCGCCGTCAATCTGGTTCACTCCGCCGAAGAGGTCGTCTTCGACGTTGACCTCAGCGATCGAAAGTCCAAGGCCCAGGCGACGCTCAAGGGCTTAAGAATGCCGATGCTGGGCGAACACAATGTCCAAAACGCGCTCGCCGCCATCGCCATCGCCAGTGAAATGGACATCGGCGAAAGCGTGATCCGCCGGGCGCTGGCATCCTTCGAAGGGGTCAAGCGGCGCTTTACCCGCGTCGGTGATGTCGGCGGCATCACCATCATCGATGATTACGGACACCACCCGGTTGAAATCGCCGCCGTCCTGAAAACGGCACGGGCGGCGGTTGTTGCCTCAGGCGGGGGAAAAGTGATCGCGGTCGTTCAGCCGCACCGCTACACCCGGCTTCGCGACCTGTTCGAAGAATTCTGCCGCTGCTTCAACGATGCCGATGCGGTCATCGTCGCCGATGTTTTCGAAGCCGGCGAAGAGCCTATCGAAGGCATCCATCGGGATTCCCTGGTCGAAGGCCTGGGCCATCACGGTCACCGCGACGTCTTGCCGCTGGACGCTGCATCGGACCTGGCCGGGGTCATCGACGGTTTGGCGGGACCGGGAGACATGGTGGTGTTTCTCGGCGCCGGTGACATCACCCGTTGGGCTAATGCGCTGCCCGACGAATTACGCCAATACCGCGCCAAAGGTAAGGAGGCGGCGAATGATGCCAGCTAAGCAAGCCCCTCCCACCCTGATCGAACGGTTGCCGCCAACCCGCGGAGACCTGGAAGCCGAAGCGCCGTTGGCGCGCTTTACCTGGTTCAAGGTCGGCGGTCCGGCCGAGGTTCTGTTCCAGCCGGCCGATGCCGATGATCTGGCCCAGTTCCTGGCCGCCAAACCCGACGATGTGCCGGTGACGATCATCGGAACTGCATCCAACATCATCATTCGCGACGGTGGAATTGAGGGCGTCGTCGTCCGCATCGGGCGGGGCTTTGCGGATATTCAAATCGATGGCGACGTCATCACCGCCGGGGCCGGGGCCAATGACCTTACCGTGGCGCGTAAGGCCCGTGACGGGGGTTTGGGCGGCCTCGAGTTTCTCACCGGCATTCCCGGCGCCATCGGCGGCGCGTTGAGGATGAATGCCGGAGCCTACGGGCGTGAAATAGCAGACGTTGTGATCGATGCCGAAGCCCTGGACGGGGCCGGCACCCTGCATCGACTGAAGGCTGCCGAACTCGGTTTCGGCTATCGCCATTGCGGCGCTCCGGAGGATTGGATTTTTACCGCCGCCCGGCTGCAGGGCCACCCCGCCGACGGCGACGATATCAGCCTGCGCATGGATGAAATTCAGGCCGAGCGGGAAACCACGCAGCCCATCAAGACGCCGACGGGGGGGTCCACCTTTGCCAACCCGCCCGGTTTGGAGTCTGGCGGCATGAAGGCCTGGGAACTGATCGAAAAGGCTGGCCTAAGGGGGCTTCGCCGCGGCGCCGCCCAAGTCTCCGAATTGCACTGTAATTTCCTGATTAACACCGGCGGCGCCACCGCCGCCGACCTGGAAGGGTTGGGCGAAGATATCCGCCGCCGGGTGCTCATTGACAGCGGCGTCAATTTGGAATGGGAAATCCGGCGCATCGGTTGTTTTGCGCCTGGGCAAGGAGACCTGTCATGAACAAGCGGGTCGCAGTCCTGATGGGCGGATGGTCGGCGGAACGGGAAGTCTCTCTGGTTTCCGGCGCGGCGGTCTCGAAATCGCTGAACGATGCCGGCATGACGGTCACCTCCATCGACGTGCAGCGCGACATGGGAGCGTTGATGACCCGGCTGTTTCCGCGCCCCGATGCGGTCTTCAACGCCCTTCATGGGCGCTTCGGCGAAGACGGTTGCGTCCAGGGGGTATTGGATATTCTCGACATTCCCTACACCCATTCGGGGCTATTGGCGTCGGCGTTGGCCATGGACAAGCCGATGGCGAAAAAGCTGTTTGCCGATGCCGGGATTCCGGTCGCCGAACACAAGATCGCTACCCGTGACGAAATTATGGCCGGTGACCTCATCGACCGACCCTATGTGGTCAAGCCCTTGAACGAAGGCTCCAGCGTCGGCGTTCATATCGTTCTCGAGGGCGATGTTGAGCCGCTATTCAATGATACCGGCTGGCCCTATGGCGACCGGGTGATGGTCGAAAAATTCATCCCCGGCCGCGAATTGACCGTTTCGGTGATGAGCGACAGGGCCTTGGGCGTCACCGAAATCAAAACCGGTAGGGAATTCTACGATTACGAAGCCAAGTACGAAGACGGCGGCTCCCACCATGTTGTTCCCGCCGACATCGATGCCGCCGTCGCCGAAGAAGCCATGCGGCTGGCGGTGCTGGCGCACCAGACGCTCGGTTGCCGGGGCGTGTCCAGGGCCGACTTCCGTAACGACGGCAACGAACTTTATTTGCTCGAAATCAACACCCAGCCCGGCATGACGCCGACCTCGCTGGTTCCGGAACAAGCGGCCTACGCCAATATTTCGTTCCAAGAGTTGGTGGTTTGGATGGTCGATAACGCGGAGTGCGACTCATGAGTAAAAAACGAAGCCCAAAATCCTCTAAACGGGGACAGCCCCGTCGCCGGGTGGTTCCGTTCTGGCGGCACCGCTATATGCGCGGCGTCCTGACCGTGATGTTGATCGTCCTTGCCACCGGAGGCGGTTGGCGGCTTTGGCAATCGGGCTGGATCACGGCCACGGTTGATCGGGCAAAATGGAATCTGATTGCGGCATCGGCGGAGGTCGGTTTCAAGGTCAATGAAATTCTGGTCGTTGGCAGAAGCGAAACCAGGCAGAAAGATCTTCTGGCCGCGGTGCAGCTGGTCCGGGGCGCGCCGATCTTGGCGTTCGACCTTAAAGGCGCGCAGAAGCGGATCGAAGCGCTGCCGTGGATCAAGTCGGCGACGGTTGAACGGATGTTGCCCGACACCGTGTTGTTGACGGTCCAAGAGCGCCAGCCCATGGCCTTGTGGCAGCACAAGGGCGTATTCGCGCTGATCGACACCGATGGCGAAGTCATTTTGAAAACCGGCCTCGAGCGGTTTTCCGATCTTTTGGTGGTGGTCGGCGGTGACGCGCCGAAGCATGCCGCCGACCTGCTCAAGGACCTGGCCACGGAACCGCAGTTGATGACCATGGTCAAAGCCGCCGTTCGTGTCGGCGGCCGGCGCTGGAACCTGCGTCTCAAGGGCGACATCGATGTGCGCCTGCCCGAGGACGATGCCGCAGGCGCTTGGAACCGGCTGGCGGAATACGAAAAAAACCATCAGGTGCTGGAACGCGACGTGCGGATTTTGGACCTGCGGCTGCCCGACCGCCTGATCGTTCGCAAACCGCCCCGTCCGGTGAAGCCGGTCAAAGGCAAACGCCAAGAGACATGACCATGAATAAAAACGTCACCCATAAAAGAGCCAGAAACGGGCTTGTCGCGGCGCTGGATATCGGCACCACCAAGGTCTGTTGTTTGATCGCCCGCCTGGACGCCCAAAGAAGTCTGGTGCCCGGCGATGGCTTGAAAATTATCGGCATCGGCCATCAGGTGTCGAAGGGATTGCGGTCTGGCACCATCGTCGATCTCGATGAAACCGAGGCATCGATCCGGTCCACCGTCGAAGCCGCCGAACAGATGGCCGGCGAAAACATCTCCGGCGTGGTCGTCAATCTCTCCTGCGGCCAGCCGCAATCGCGCCTGATCGCTTATGAAATATCCATCGCCGGGCACGAAATCGGCGACGCCGACCTGCGCCGCATCCTTGATCCGTCGGTGTTGACCAACGGATTGGCCAAGGAACGCGAACTGATTCACACCATTCCCGTCGGCTATTCCATTGACGGCAATCGAGGCGTGCGCGACCCGCGCGGCATGTTTGGCGAACGCTTAGGGGTCAATATGCACGTTATCAGTGGCCTCAGCGGGGCGCTTCGCAACCTGGAAACCGGCGTCGTGCGCTGCCATTTGGATGTCGATAATAAGATCGTTTCGCCCTACGCCTCGGGGCTGGCGACCTTGGTGGATGATGAAATTCAGTTGGGCGTCACCTGCATCGACATGGGCGGCGGCACCACATCGATCTCGGTTTTCTTCGATGGTGAACTGGTTCACACCGATTCCATTCCCGTCGGCGGGGTTCACGTCACCAACGATATCGCCCGTGGCCTGTCGACGCCCTTAGGCCCGGCAGAGCGCATGAAGACGCTGTACGGCAGCGCCTTGGCATCGGCGTCCGATGATCGCGAAGTCATCAAGGCGCCCCTGGTCGGCGAGGAGAAAAGTTCAGAAGCCAGCCATATCCCGAGGTCCATGCTGGTCGGAATCATCCGGCCCCGCATCGAAGAGACCCTGGAAATGGTCCATGACCGGCTGCAGGCGGCGGGGTTCGATAAAGTCGCCGGGCGCCGAGTGGTGTTGACCGGCGGCGCCAGCCAGCTTCCGGGGGTCCGGGAACTGGCCAGCAGCATTATCAACAAGCAGGTCCGCATGGGCCGCCCCAAGGCCATGGAAGGCATGGCCGAGGCGATCACCGGGCCGGCCTTTGCGACCTCGGTGGGCCTGCTCCATTACGCCGTCAGTAACAAGGCCGAGGCGCCGAGCGCCGCCTATTACCCCCCTGAACAACCCAACCGGGGCTTCGGCCGCCTCGGACAATGGATACGGGAGAATTTTTAATGCGCCCTTTGTTTGATCTTTTAACCCCATTGCCGCCACTGAAGACCGGCGGTTTCCAATCACCCACGGTGAACCCCACCGTGTCCGTCATTTTCAGTTGCCATACATAAGGAGGTCATTATGAGCATCAACCTGACCGTACCGGACGAAAACAACCATCTGCTGAAGCCTAAACTCACCGTCATCGGCGTCGGTGGCGCCGGCGGTAACGCCGTCAATAACATGATCAGGGCCGAGTTGGAGGGCGTCGATTTCGTCGTCGCCAACACCGATTCGCAGGCCTTGTCCCAATCGAGCACCCAACGCCGTATTCAATTGGGCTCCCAGTTGACCGAGGGGCTCGGCGCCGGGTCACGGCCGGAGATCGGCCGCGCCGCGGCGGAGGAATCGCTGGATGAGATTATCGCCGAACTGGATGGCGCCCACATGGCCTTCATCGCCGCCGGCATGGGCGGCGGCACCGGCACCGGCGGCGCCCCGGTGATTGCCAAGGCCGCAAAGGAAAAGGGCATTCTGACCGTCGGCGTGGTCACCAAACCGTTCCAGTTCGAGGGCACGCACCGTTTAACGCAGGCCGAAACCGGGATCGAGGATCTGGAACAATACGTCGATACCCTGATCGTCATTCCCAACCAGAACCTGTTCCGCATCGCCAATGAGAAGACCACCTTTGCCGATGCCTTCGCCATGGCCGACGAAGTGCTCTATTCCGGCGTCCGCGGCGTTACCGACCTGATGGTGATGCCGGGCCTGATCAATCTGGATTTTGCCGATATCCGCACGGTGATGAGCGAAATGGGCAAGGCCATGATGGGCACCGGCGAAGCCGAGGGCGAGCGCCGTTCCCTGGATGCGGCGGAAGCGGCCATCGCCAACCCGCTTCTCGACGACACCTCCATGAAGGGGGCCAAGGGCGTTCTCATCAACATCACCGGCGGCATGGACATTACCCTGTTCGAGGTCGATGAAGCCGCCAACCGGATCCGCGCCGAGGTCGATGATGGCGCCTATATCATTGTCGGTTCGGCCTTCGATGCGGAATTGGAAGGCACCATGCGGGTATCCGTGGTCGCCACCGGCATTGATGCCAACGCATCACAAATGGCGTTGCCGACGATGCTGCATCTCGCCGACCAACTGGAAAATTCCGAGCCGGTGACGGTCGATGAGATGCCGGTGGCTTACGAACCAGAACCCCAGCCCGAGGCAGAATTCGCCGCGGCGCCGGAAATGGACGCCGGTTTTGAAGTCGTGATGGAAACCGAGACCGAGGCCGAGCCGGTCACCGAAATCCCTGCCGCCGCCGGGGAATTACCGATCGAGGCGATGGCTGAGCCGGATGATGAAACGGAGATCCAACCGGCTGGCGAATCGGATGATGAAATCGGCGATGATTCGAATGATTCCGGTGACGAAACCGCCGAAGATGATACCGACGCCGTGGCGGCATCGGAGCCGGCCGGGGAAGATGATCCGGAAACCCCGCCCGCGGCGATGCCCGCGATCGGCGCCACGGATGCGTTCATTCCCTCGCAACCGGTCGAATCCACCGAACCGGCCAAAGCGGAAATGAGCCCGGAAATCGTCGAAGAAGCCGGCGAAAGCCAGGCCAGCGGCGAAGCGCAACCGGAACCGGCCACTGAGGCGCCAACACCGGCAAAAAGAGTCAGTCTTTTCGAGCGGGTGACGGGCGGCAGCCGGGCGGCCTTCGGAAAGAAGCATCAGCAACCGCCGAAACCGCAGGAAAAGGCGGAAGATGCTGAAATCAAAGATGTTTCTGCAACTGATGAGGCGCCCACCATGACCCAAGAAGCGACCCCTGAGCCGGAACCGACGGCCGTTTCCGCGGCCCCGGAGATACCCGACACCCCTGAGGAATCCAAGGTGGCGGTTCTGGAGACGGTCACCGAGGCCGGGGAAGGTGACCAATCGCTCGGTGGATTGGACAGCGAAGACCGCTTGCCGACGAGTGAAAGCACCGATGACCTGTTGGATATTCCGGCCTTTCTCCGGCGTCAGGCGAATTGACCGGAAAATGCTTAACTGATTGTTAACGTGGAGTTATCGCAGGTAACAATCGGAAACAAAGAGTGATTTGAGTGGCTTCCGGGATGTTGCTAAATACATCATCGGAAGCCGCTTAAACGCGGTCAAATAAGAACATTGGGGGATCAAGTTTCCATGTTGGAAACTGGTGTTATCAAACAACGGACCCTTAAGACATCCATCAACTGTTCCGGCGTGGCGTTACACTCCGGGGCAAAGGTGTCGATGACTCTTCATCCGGCCCCCATTGATGCCGGCATTACCTTCAAGCGTACCGATATCGCCGGCCTTGGTGCCGTGATCCCGGCCAAGTGGGACCATGTCGTCGATACCCGCATGTGCACGACGCTCGGCAATGATGATGGCGTCACCATCGGCACCGTCGAACACCTGATGGCGGCCCTGGCCGGGTGCGGCATCGACAACGCCGTGGTTGAATTGAACGGCGAGGAAGTCCCGATCATGGACGGCTCGTCGCAGCCCTTCGTGTTCCTGATTGAGTGCGCCGGTGTGGTCGAACAGGACGCGGCCAAGAAAATCATCCGGGTATTGAAAACCGTTTCCGTCAATGACGGGGAAGCCCGGCTTTGCCCCGGATCACACCTATCCCTGGATTTCGAAATCGATTTCAACAATGACTTGGTTTCGCACCAATCCCTTTCCATCGGCGTCATCAACGGCAGCTTCGCCAAGGAACTGGCCCGCGCCCGGACCTTCGGTTTCCTGCAAGACGTCGAAGCGCTTAGGGCGGCCGGGTTGGCCAAAGGCGGATCCCTGGAAAACGCCGTCGTCGTCAGCGGCAGCGAAGTGATGAACGAAGGCGGCTTGCGCTACGATGACGAATTCGTCCGCCACAAGATGCTCGATGCCTTGGGCGACCTGTATCTGGCCGGCGCCGCTATTATCGGCGGTTTCCAAGGCGTCTGTTCCGGGCACACCACCAACAACATGCTTCTGCAAGCGTTGTTCGCCGATCCGGAAGCCTGGAAAATGGATGTTCTCCAGGGTAATGAGGCGCTGTCGGCCATCGATGGCGGTATTTTTCCGGAATTGGCGGAAACGGGCTGATCCGGCCCTAAAAAACGCCTACTTTTCCGGCTGTTTTGCCCGCCCTGCTTCGGCGGGATTTTTTTTGCCTCCAAAGTGCCCCTTTTCGTGGTTCTGGAACCGCCGCCGAGATATAATTTCGGTGACTGTCAAGGATCGCTGATGACCCATTTTAAATTTTCCCGAGGACCGTTGTTCGCCGCCTTGGCGGCGAGTGTGTTGCTTGGCGCCTGCGCGGCGAAAAAAAAGGAATACGTCGAACGTCCGGTTGAGACGCTCTACAACGAGGCCATGGATGCGATGCTTGCCAGGGACTACTTGGAGGCGACCCAGAAATTCGATGAGGTC
>MPMB02108820.1_pt1 | contig 24632 bp, 22 predicted proteins | sample 1617371 | NCBI WGS metagenome assembly MPMB02 (sample SAMN05944808, study PRJNA350692) | marine metagenome | biome: marine; feature: ODZ; material: water; isolation source: 300 m water sample filtered on 0.2 um supor filter | place: Pacific Ocean | collected 2012-04-08 | depth 300m m
CGTCAGCGTGTGTTCACCGGCGGGTACAGAAACAGCCATCAATCCGTGCGGGCGCGTAACGCGAAGATGCGTAGGGTTCCCGTCAAGGCTGGCGCGCCAGCCCGGAAAATAAAAATGACGGAAGGTCAGCGTGGCGCTCTGCTCGGCAAGAACGCGGTATTCATCGCGCAGCAGCTGGTTATGCACATGTTCCGCCCTCACCCCTGCGGGCAGTCGCGCGCGCAGCAGCCGGTCCGGGTCAGGGTCCGATAGCAGCGCGTCGCGCTGCGCCTCGCTATCGGGAAGTTGCTGCACCCAACGCGGCAAATACTCCGCAGTGGAGGAAGTGCCGATCAGCCAGGGCGGCAGCTCAAAACGCGCCAGGTCGGCCGCGCTTTCCGGAGCGGTCAGCGCTTCCCGCGGCGGGTAAAACCAGGGTAGGCCGTTGGCGATGAGCAAAGCAACGCAAATGAGCAGCACCGGAATTCTCCCGCGCGCGTGCGCCGGCAGCACCCCTGCGGCGAGCAGCGCGAGCAGCAACGAGGCCGGCGCGACGAAACGCCACGGCCAGAGTGTGAGCTGCAACGGAGGCAGGGCGTCCCAGATCCAGCGCGACTGCGGCAGCACCAGAAACAATGCCGCGAGGCAGAGTACGCCGAGAAAGCCCAGTTCACGCACAGCAGCAGCCTGCGCCGCGCGCGCACGCCAGACCGCCAGCACAGCCAGCCCGAGCGTGACCACTGCGAGCGGACTCGATACCGGCGGGTTTAGCAGGTCGCTATCCACCGGCACCGGTGGATAGGTGAATAGCCCGGAAAGTGGGGTAAAGTTCTGGTGATAGACGATGCCGGTGGATGCATATCCGGCTGCCACCTGCGCAAAGTCCAGTTCGAGCAGCGCCGGCAGCCAGTAAACGGCCGCCAGTCCCAGTCCCAGCCCGGCAGCCGCGCTGACACGACCGAGGGCAGCAGCTACAAGTTCGCGTCCCCGCCAGAGCGCGTACGCCAGCAGCAGCGGGGACAGTTGCAGCGCAGAACCGTTGTGGGAGAGGATAATCACTGAATAAGCCACGCCGCCCCAGAGCACAAACGTGCGTTCCCCTCGCGCCGCGCGCGCCCAAGCCCAAAGCGCAAAAGGGAGCACCGCAAGCGCCACAGATTCGGGCAGGCCTCCGCGCACGTTCGCCGTCATCAGTAAATACGGGCAGTAGACATACCCAACCGCCGCCAGCAGCCCGGCGGACTCATCGCCGAAAAGGTCGCCGGCGCACAGATAGGCACCCCATCCGGCGACAAAGGTCACGCCGACTGCCACCAACCGGTACGCCCAGAGGTAATCCACACCGGATGCCATGTGCGTCAAGGTGATGAAATAATGAGGAAGATAGGGGAAGTAATTGAAGATGGGGTAGCCGTAGCCATGCACTAGTTGCGGCCCCCAGCGCGGCAAGAGCACCCCGGCGCGCAAAAGCTGCTCTAGTTCGAAGGCGCGGAAAACGTGCGTGGCAATGTCATTCGTGCGCGGCAGGTTTCCACCCAAAAATGGAAAAGCGGCCGGAAGCGAGAGTAGCGCCAACAGAACAAAGGATGCATGTTGCCGAAGACGGGCGATCATGCCGCGATTATAACTGACCCACCGAAGCGCGCCCAATCATTGGTACAATAGAGAGGTTGCAGCCAGAAGGCAGCATCAGAACAGACCACTCGAAAGGAGTGCATCACAATGAATCTCGGATTGTCTGACAAAGTTGCCCTGGTAACCGCCGCCTCCAAGGGGCTGGGCAAAGCAGCCGCGTTTCAATTCGCGCGCGGAGGCGCGCGCGTGGCCATGTGCGCGCGCAGCGAGACGATCGACAGCACCGCCGAGGAGATAATCGAAGAGACCGGCGCTGAGGTACTGGCCATGCACGCAGACGTCACCCGGTAGGAGGATATCGACGCCTTTGTGCAAGCCACACTCGAAAAGTTCGGGCGGATTGACATCCTCATCCTGAACGCCGGTGGCCCGCCCCCGGGCACGTTTCTTTCGCTAACGGTGGACGACTGGCAGGCCGCGGTGGAGCTCACTCTGATGAGCGCGGTGCGCTTGTGCTACGCCGTTGTGCCGCACATGGTGGAACGCGGCTCCGGCAGCATTGTGGCGCTCGAATCCGTTTCGGTAAAGCAGCCAGTGGACGGCCTCTTGCTCTCCAATTCCATCCGCATGTCTGTTATCGGAATGCTCAAGACCATGGCAAACGAACTCGGCCCGCAGGGCATCCGCATCAACTCGATCAATCCGACCTGGACGCACACCGGCCGCGTTGATCAACTCATGCAGGCACGTGCCGAAGCCGCTGGAACCACTCCCGAACAGGAGGGAGCGAAAGTTGCCGCTGCCGTCCCGCTCGGACGCATGGGCACGGTGGAGGAATTCGGGCGCACCGTGGCGTGGCTGGCCTCACCGGCTGCCTCGTTCGTCCACGGCCACGCGCTGCTGTTCGATGGTGGCGCCGCGAAAGCCGCCCTCTGAAAGCGCTGCGCAACAGACTAAGCGCAGGGGTATAATGGCGTCAACAGGCGGCCTGACGTCCCTTAGACAGCAGCCGGAAAAGCCCGTGTTTCGCGTGGGCTTTTTGTTTCCGACCCGCGTCGAACAGCAGCGCCCTTGCCCGTCCGGGCACTTGTCAGTATCATGTCTGCAATCATCTTGAAAGTGAATTGAACACGATGTACACCGACCTTAGCCCCCCCACTCGCATCCTGCTTGGTCCCGGGCCAACGACGGCGCATCCGCGCGTGTTGCGCGCGATGACCACCCCTCTGCTCGGTTATCTGGACCCCGATTTCCTCGCCATCATGGATGATGTGCAGGAATTGCTGCGCTTCGTCTTCCAGACCGAAAACAAATTGACGCTGGCAATCTCCGGCACCGGCAGCGCCGGAATGGAAGCATCATTGTGCAATTTTATCGAGTCAGGAGACCATGTCGTCGTCGGCGTGAATGGTTTTTTTGGGGCGCGCATTGCCGAAATCGCCGCCCGCTACGGCGCCGATGTCACCCCGCTACAGAAACCGTGGGGGCAGGTCTTCTCGCCGGACGAGCTCGAGAGCACGCTAAAGAAGCGGTCCACCAAAATCCTCGCGCTAGTGCACGCCGAGACCTCTACCGGAGCACTGCAGCCCATGGATGGCATCGGCGAGCTCGCCAGACGGCACGGCGCGCTGCTGCTGCTGGATACAGTGACCTCGCTCAGCGGCGTGCCACTGCAGGTCGACGACTGGGGCGTTGACATCGCGTATAGCGCTTCGCAGAAGTGCCTCTCATGCCCGCCCGGACTGGCGCCGATCACGGTGAGCGACCGCGCGCGAGAGATAATACAGCGCCGCGAAACCACAGTCGCCAACTGGTATCTAGACCTTTCGCTGATAGAACGCTACTGGGACGAAAACCGGACATACCACCACACCGCCTCCATGAGCCTGATTTACGCGCTGCGCGAGGGACTGCGCATGGTGCAGGAGGAGGGCCTGCAAGCCCGCCACGCACGCCACCGCTCCATGGCCGAGCTGCTCTGGGATGGATTGGAAGAGCTCGACTTCGAGCTGCACGTGCCACTTGAACACCGGCTGCCCATGCTGACCACCCCGCGCCTGTACGCGGGCCTGGATGACGCCGCTGTGCGCGGCCAGCTGCTCAACGATTACAACGTCGAAATCGCTGGCGGCTTCGGCGCGCTCGCCGGACAGGTCTGGCGTATTGGCCTGATGGGTTTCTCCAGCCGCCGCGAAAACGTCGCCCTCTTGCTCGCCGCCTTGCGTGAAATCCTCGCCTGATTCTTGCATCGCGCCGATGACCGGCGCAGGTCAACAACCACTATGCTCGCCCGGGTGCTCTCATGCGCCGTGGTCGGCATTGAGGCGGTGGTGATCGAGGTCGAGGTTGACCATGAGAATCGCGGACTGCACGCATTCACCATCGTCGGGCTGCCGGATGCGGCCGTGCAGGAATCACGCGAGCGCGTGCAGGCCGCACTGAAGAACTCCGGGCTGATAGTCCTCGGCCACCGCCTCACCGTCAACCTTGCCCTGGCAGCCATCCGCAAGGAAGGCTCGGCCTATGACCTGCCCATCGCCATCGGCACGTTGATAATCTCCGGCCAAATCGACCCCACCAGCGTGGCCGAGACCCTTATAGTCGGCGAACTTTTGCTGGACGGCGGGCTGCGCCATGTGCGCTGAATCTTGCCCATGGCCGCGCTGGCGCGCGCCGAGGAAACCGCGGACCCGCTCCACCTCACCGACTTCAAGGAAATCCGCGGCCAAGAGCACGTCAAGTGCGCGCTGGAGGTAGCGGCTGCGGGCGGGCACAACGCACTGATGTTGTAGTCTCTAGACCATACGCCGGGGGGGACTGAATCACAGCGGCCCCACCGGTACCTCTCACCGACAGGGCCGCTTGATCACACGAAGATATGGGGGCGCACGTGAGCAGTAACGCCTTTACTGGCCACCCCCGTGCTCACTTTTCTATTGTTACTTGCCACTATATGACCCGCTCACTTCCCGGCAGGGTTTGTGGGAATTGGGCGTTATTTCGATGGATGGACGCACTTGAACCGGGGGCGGGCAGGGCACATACTGGTGTTGCAGAATTCTTGAGTACCGGGCTCTGGCTAAGAGCGACATACAAGTAATGCCTAAACGCGGGTTTCTGGCGAGGCATGGAATTGTGCGCACCTCGCCTGGCGTGTGATCCTGGAGAAGAATGAACGTCAACCAGATTATCCATGACCTATCATGGGAGCAACTGCCGCAAGCGGTTAGGAATCAGGCGCGCCGTTGCCTGCTGGACACTATCGGCGTAGCCGTTGGCGGGCGGCAGACAGAGCTATCAAAGATTATCCACGATTTTGTGACGTTAGCCTACGGCGGCCAGGGCGCACAGTTGTGGTTGGACGGGCGCACGGCATCTCCTCCCGGCGCGGCGCTTGCAAACGCCATGACAATCGACGCGCTGGATATGCACGACAGTTGCCGCCCAGTGAAGGGACACGCGGGCGTAGCGCTGATACCAGCTGCGCTGGCGACATTGGCGATGGACAGCGAGAGGGATTCTTCGGGCCAAGAGTTGCTCACGACCCTAGTGGTCGGTTACGAAATGGCTATCCGTGCCGGAAAGGCACTGCACGCCACCGCCTGCGATTATCACACGTCGGGTGCATGGAACGCGTTGGGCTGCGCAGCGGTGACCTCCCGTCGCCTTGGGTTGACCGCCGATAAGACGCGCCATGCCCTTGGTATCGCAGAATACCACGGCCCGCGCTCACAGATGATGCGCTGCATTGACCATCCCACCATGCTCAAGGATGGATCGGGCTGGGGCGCAATGGCCGGTGTGAGCGCCGGGATGCTGGCCGCAACCAACTTTACCGGCGCGCCGGCCCTGACGGTCGAAGCCCCGGAAGTGGCAGAGTTCTGGGATGACCTGGGCAAATCGTGGGCAATCCTGGAACAGTACTTCAAGCCCTATGCAGTTTGCTATTGGGCGCAGCCCGCCATTGCCGGCGCGTTGGCCCTGCAGGAGAAGCATAAACTTGAACCGGCGGGCATCGAACATATCCGGGTATTCACCTTTCACGAGGCCTCGCGCCTGACCTGCAGCCGGCCCCAGAGCACGGAAGAAGCCCAATACAGCCTGCCCTTTCCAGTCGCGATGGCGCTGGCGCGCGGGCAACTGGGCCTGGAAGAACTCAGCAGCGCCGCCTTACGCGATGCGTTGGTCTTGCGCCTCGCTGAGCGGGTCGAAATGGTGGACGACGATTCTTTCAACGCACGGTTCCCTGCCGACCGGATGTCCCGCGTCGTCATCGAGACCACCGCCGGGGCCACGTTCGATTCAGGCGACGTTCGCGCGCGCTGGGATTTGACGACACCTCCGACTGACGAGGAATTAAGAGAGAAATTCCGCTGGTTGGCGCAAGAAACTTTACCGGCGCCGCGCGCGGCCGCCCTCGAAGAGATGATCTGGCATTGCGCCGACCTACAGCAGGCGTCGAGTTTGGTAGAACTGCTGGTGCCAGCCTGTCAGGGGCCGACCTGACTGGGGCTACCGCGAGCACCCTTTTCGCCGAGGCCATCCACTACCGCCCGCGCCGGCGGCACTGACCGGCCGGGTCAATCTCGTAAACAAAAATGCCCGCCGTCCTAGCGGGCATTTCCCGTTTTATTCCAGCGGGACGTTCTTCGCGTCCCAATCAGATTTGCTGCAGAACTTGGTCACGTTGCGGCCATCAGGTAGCTTTCCGCGGAAAGCGTAACGGGTACGCACGGTGCCACTCTTGGTGGTCGAGGAATAACTGGTCTTACAGACCTTGCCATCATCGACGGTTACCTTGGTGCGATGCTTTACGTCATAAAACTCTACTGACATGGTATTGGCCTCCTAGCCTGAGATCCGAGGGATGACGCCGAGCCCGCCACCACATGTCCGCGAAAACCGCTCTCTAATCCCGAGGCCCTGCCCGGGAAGCGCCCGCGCCGCTTGCGGCAATTCCACCGCGTCCACGTTCCAATCACGCGACGGGCCACTGCACCGTCCGCATTATACACCAGAACCGAGCGTGCACGAGCAATGATTACGCTCAAATTTCCTCGCTGCCGCCGGCGGCGCTGCGCGAGAAAACGACCATGCAGGCACGAGGGTCAATCGACGCACTGCACGTCCACGGCTTGCAGGCCCTTGGCGTCCTCCTCGACCGTGTACTCGACCATCTGCCCCTTCAAGAGTTTCTTAAACCCCTCCATGGCAATGGAAGAAAAGTGTACAAAAACATCTTCTTCGCCATTGTCCTGCCCTATGAACCCGTACCCCTTGGGCGCACTGAACCACTTCACCTGACCTGTCATTCTCTCAGACATCAGAGATGCTACCTCCCGCTTTCAATTAGAGATATTTCTGTCGTCCGGAAAGCCGCAAGCCGCCGAGAGAAACACAAAGATCCCGGGGTTACTCAACCCAGACTCGCTTCCCAACAGAGGTCACACTGGCACACGCATTTCCGAACGGCGAGATAATAACACCCGATTTCACGCCTGTCAACATGCCCGTCGCGCGCCAAGTGCGCGTTGACAAATACCCGCGCCTGCATAAAAATAAACGCGGTTATGCGCACGCCCGCCCGGACGGCAGCCGGCATTCTCTGGCTGCTGATTGCCTTCAGTCCAGCTTCCTGCAACCGGGAACCCACAGCGCACCCGACCGCGCAGGCGCGCGCGTCAATTGCGACCAAAACTCTGCGGCCGCCGGCGGTAAGCACGCAGGTAGCCAGTGCCACGACCCGACCCACCCCCGAGCCCACATCCGCCTTTCTGGTCGTGCGCAGCGCGAGCTGCGCGGGCAGCGGAAACATGCGCGCAATCGCGGCGCTGGATGGTCTCACCGTCAGTTTCAGCCTGTGCGCGCCCGATGCGGCTTTCCCGGCCAAGGCGGCGCTGCCGGTCTTCGGCATCCAACCGCGCAGCTGGATTGAGTCTACCAGCGGCACCGGCGAGATTCTCGCGCATCCCATCGGCACCGGGCCCTGGCAATTGCAGCAGTGGCTGCGCGGCGAAACCCTGCGCTTCACCCGCTTCGAGGATTACTGGGGGGAGCGCGCGCCTTTCAACGAACTGGTCTTTCGCTGGGAGGCCGAAGCCGAGGCGCGGCTGGCGGAGCTGCGCTCGGGCGCGGTGGACGCGATTACCCATGTCCGCGCGACTGATTATCAGTTTGTACAGCAGGATGGCAGTCTGACGTTAATCCCTGTTCCAAGCACAAACACGCTTTACCTCGGCATGAACAGCACCTTCGCTCCGTTCGACGACACGCGCGTGCGCCGCGCGGTGGCGTTGGGAATCAATCGGCAGGCGATTGTCTCGGGGTTTTATCCCGCTGGCTCAGAGGTAGCCACGCATTTCACGCCCTGCAGCGTTCCCAACGGATGTGCCGGAGCCAATTGGGCCGAATTCGACCTGCCGGCTGCGCGTGCGCTGCTGGCCGCCGCCGGATACCCACACGGCTTCGAGAGCGCACTTTACTACCACGATGTCTATCGGCTCTACCTTCCGGAGCCGGGGCAGGTAACCGAGGAGCTGCAGCGCCAACTGCGCGAAAACCTTGGCATCGAGGTCACCGTCATCCTGATGGATTCCACCTCATTCATCAATCAGGCCACCGGCGGGAAGCTAGCTGGTTTTCATTTGCTCGGATGGGGCGCTGACTTTGCTCACGTCAGCAGCTTCCTCGATTTCCATTTCGGGCAGCACAGCCGCCAATTCGGCAGCGCGCACCCAGAGTTGCAAGATCTACTGCTGCAAGCAGGTGGCGTGGCAGATCTGAGCACGGCGGCCACACTTTACGCGCGCGCAAATGACGCTATCAGCGCGCTCATCCCGGCGATCCCCATCGCGCACGGAGCCAGCGCTTACGCCGCGCACGCCGGCGTGGCGAACCTGCATGTTCCCCCGTTCGGCGCGCCACAATTTCATCTGAGCGACCCCGGAAGCGATCGCTTCATTTTCATGCAAAACGCAGAGCCGCTCAGCCTGTATTGCGCGGACGAGACTGATTTTGAATCTATGGCTGCCTGTCAACAGGTACTGCAGGGATTGTACGGGTACGCGCCCGATTCCCCCTTTGTTGAGCCACGCCTAGCCGAGGAATGCACGCCAGATGCTGGCGCCGGCGAGTGGGTCTGCCGGTTGCGCGCGGGCGTGCGCTTTCATGATGGCTCGCGGCTGCACGCTAACGATGTGGTTGCGTCGTGGGCTGCCGCGCTGGACGCGACCAGCCCGTATCACACCGGCAACACTGGCGCGTTCATATATCCGCAGTGGTTGTGGGGTGGCTTGATGAACAGTCCGGAACGCTAAACACGGCCGTCTTGTTATAATCAACGCAGAAAAGGAAGGTCGCCCGCCTGCAACCCGGCTGATGACATCAAGCGCAATCAAGAGCACACAGCGTTCAGATATCCGCCAGAGGCTGCGCTCCGGGCTGCTGCTAGACGGGGCCACCGGCACCGAACTCAACCGGCGCGGGGTGGATATCAGCCTGCCGCTTTGGTCGGCGCGCGCCATTCTGGAAGCGCCCGAAACGCTGCGCCAGATTCATGTGGACTACTTGTGCGCCGGCGCGGACATCATCACGGCCAACACCTTTCGCACCCACCGCCACAATCTAAAGCAGGCCGGTTTGGGAGAGCGCGCGCAGCAGTTGACCTGCCGCGCGGTTGAAATCGCGCGGCAGGCCATCGAGTCAACCGGCACGCGCGCCCTCGTGGCCGGAGCCATCGCCCCACTCGAAGATAGCTACTCTCCGCAATGCACCCCACCTGCCGCCACATTAGCGGTCGAACACAGCGCCATGGCCAATTGCCCTGCATCCTGTGGGGTGGATGCGCTGCTGGTGGAAAGGATGAACAGCGTGCGCGAGGCCGTAGCGGCCACGCGCGCCGCCGTGGCCACCGGCCGGCCAACTCTGACCAGCGTCGTGTGCGCCCGCGATGGCCACCTGCTCTCCGGCGAGACGCTGGCCGCTGCCGCCAAGGCACTCACCGCGCTGCAACCGGATGCGCTGCTCATTAACTGCACGTCCGCCCCGGAACTGCACCAGCCTCTGACAACCCTCCGCGCCCACACCAGTCTTCCGGTGGGCGCATACGGCAATGTCGGTTATCTCAACAGCGATGGGAACTGGATGCAAACCGATGCAGTGCAACCGGAAGCTTACGCCGCTTACGCCCGCCGCTGGAGAGAAGCCGGAGCCACACTAATCGGGGGGTGCTGCGGAACCACGCCTGCCCATATTGCCGTGCTGCGAAAGGCGTTCGCCCTATGATACAGTGCGGCCATGTCCGCATCAGCGCAGCAGCATTGCTATTCGGGAAATGAGCATCGAGGGTTATGACGTAATCATGATCGGCGGCAGCGTGATGGGCTGCGCCATCGCTTACAACCTGCTGCAGGCCGATGACAACCTGAATGTCGCCTTGATTGAGATGGACCCGACGTATGCCCACGCCTCGACCACGCTTTCAGAGGGGAACATCCGCCTGCAATTTAATATCAAGGAAAACATCCAGATGTCACTTTACGGACTGCAAGTGATGCAGGGTTTCTCAGAGCAAATGGCGGTGGGAGAATCAAAACCGGAGGTGGATTTCCACCAGCACGGAAACCTCTTCATCGTTGACGCCGCCAGCCGCGTGGAGGCCGAACAAGGCTACGCGCTGCAGCACAGCCTGGGATGTGAGGTCGAATGGCTGTCGCCGGAGCAGGTACAGCAGCGCTATCCGTTCTACAATCTAGAGGGCTGCGTGGGCGGCACGTTCGGACAAAAAGACGGCAGAATGTCTCCGGAAGCGGTGCTAAATGGCTACCGAAAGAAGGCGGCTGCTCTCGGGGCACAGTTCATTCACGGCAAAGCAGAGCGACTACTGCTATGCGCTGACCGTGTGGCCGGGGTGGAGCTAGCGGCGGGACGCCGGCTCGCGGCCGACGTCGTGGTCAACTCTGCCGGCGCGTGGGCCGCGAAAATCGCCGGCAGCGCCGGAATCGACTTACCGGTTGCGCCCACCAAGCGTCAGGTCACGGTAGTGGAGACCACGCTACGCCCCGAAAGACGGCTGCCGCCTATTTTCTTCCCTTCCGGACTGTACTGCATGCATGAGGGGAATGGCAAATTCACCTGCGCCCGCTCGCGCGAGGATGACCCGGTCGGTTGTGATGATTTCCGCTGGGAACGTGAACGGTTTGAAGAGCTGCTCTGGGGAGAACTTGTCGAAGTGATGCCGGCGTTCGACCGCCTGAAAATCAGCGGAGGTTGGGCCGGCCTGTACGCGGTCAACACCTTCGACGGCAATGCCATTCTCGGTGAGTGGCCGGCACTGCGCGGGTTCTTTCTGGCAAACGGATTTTCCGGCCATGGATTTCAGCAGTGCCACGCCGTCGGACGTTATATTGCTGAATTGATTCTGGGAAAGCCACCGATCCTCGACCTCTACATTTTCTCCCCGGAACGCATTTTGGAGAACAGGCCGGTATTCGAGAACAGGCGCAGGATAATCTGAAAACGAGCGCAGCCGCACCTCCGCATTCGGCATCCTGCGCGACGCACATGGTAAACTCAGTGAAAGGGCAAACGCATGAAGCCTGAGGCTGCGCCTGACCGTGAGATTCAACTGAAGCTTTACCGTTTGCCATGCTGCGGGCGCGGCGTCTGGACAAGCGCACCTGGCCGACCCAGACGTGTCCGCCGTGCCTTGCAGTCCCCAATTCCAGGACTAGTTCATGCCAGATGCAGAACGCATTGCGGCCGCGATGCGGGAATTAGCCGCATGTTAGGAGAAAGCGATGCCTACTGAAATAGTGATGCCCAAGCTCGGCGAGAGCGTGGTCGAAGGCACGGTGAGCAAATGGCTGGTGGGCGAGGGTGACATCGTGCAGCAATTCGACCCCATTCTTGAGGTGACCACCGACAAAGTGGATGCCGAGATTCCGGCTACCGCGAGCGGCACGGTGCTCAAACTGCTGATTGCCGAGGGCGTTACAGTGCAGGCGGGCGCGCTGCTGGGATGGATTGGTGAGGCCGGAGAGGCGTTGCCCGCTGCGCCCGAGACCTCGACCCGGACCGATCATACACCGGCTGCCGCCCCGCCTGCGGATGCCGTCCCCACTGCCGCGGAAAAGAAGGGCGCATACATATCTCCGGTAGTCGCCAGGCTCGCCGCCGAACATGATGTAGACCTAGGAGAAATTGCAGGCACGGGTCACGGCAACCGCATCACGAAAAAAGACGTCAAGCGCTTCATCAGCGCAAGCGTGGTGGCCACTACAGATGTCGGCGGCGCGGAACAGCCGCTGACGCCCATGCGTCAGGCCATCGCCGAGCACATGGTACGCAGCAAACACACCGCCGCTCACGTCACCACCGTTTTCGAGGTGGATATGAGCGCGGTGCTCGCCCATCAGAGCGAGAACCAAGACCAGTTCCTCGAGGACGGCGTCAAGCTCACTTTGACAGCCTATTTTGTGGCGACGGGCGCGGTCGCGTTGCAGGTTCATCCGATGGTTAACAGCGCGCTGCTCGAGGATAAGATTGTGCTTAAGGAGGCGGTCAACATCGGCGTGGCGGTTTCGCTTGGGGAGGAGGGATTGATCGTGCCGGTCATCAAGAACGCCGCTGGAAAGCCGCTCACCGAGACTGCGCGTAAACTGAATGACCTGGTGGCGCGGGCACGGGCTCGGCAGCTCCAACCGGACGAGGTGCAGGACGGCACTTTCACGATAACGAACCACGGTGTATCCGGATCACTGCTGGCCACGGCGATAATAAACCAGCCGCAGTGCGCCATCATGGGGGTTGGCGCTATCCAGCAACGGCCGGTGGTAAAGCAAGATGCGGTGGTGGCGCGACCGATGGCATATCTGACATTAACCTTTGATCATCGCATCATTGACGGGGCAATTGCCGACACGTTCCTAGCGAAGGTAAAGGCGGTGTTAGAGAACTGGATCTAGCATGAACTATGACCTAATCATAATCGGCGCTGGTCCGGGCGGGTACGTGTGCGCCATTCGCGCCAGCCAGATGGGACAAAAAGTCGCCATCGTGGACAAGGAGTGGCTTGGAGGTGTCTGCCTTAACGTAGGGTGCGTCCCCAGCAAGTCGCTGCTGAAGAATGCGGAGGTCGCTCACACGCTGCGTCATCGCGGGGATGAGTTCGGCTTTTCTTGCGAGAATTTAAACCTCGATTACGGCGTGGCCGTCAAGCGCTCGCGCCGGGTGACACAACGACTGACAAAGGGCATCGCCTTCCTGATGAAGAAAAACGACATCGCCGTGCACATGGGTACAGCACGGTTGACGTCGAACTCATCCGTTCAGGTCACCGACGCAGACCGCGGCGCAACCACTCTGACCGCCGGCAACATTGTGGTCGCCACCGGCGCACGTCCGGCAGGCCCGGCCGCTCTCAGCGCAGATGGAGAGCGTGTGCTCACCTACCGAGAGGCAATCCTGCAAGAGCGTCTGCCCGCATCAGTGGTAATCGTTGGCGGGGGGGCAATCGGGGTGGAGTTCGCCACAGTCTGGAGTGCGTACGGCAGCCAGGTCACTCTCATTGAGATGCTGCCGCGCATCCTTCCACTGGAAGACGAGCAGGTAAGCGCCGAATTGACGCGCGCATTCAAAAAAAGGGGCATCGAGGTACTTGCTGGCGCGACAGTCAAGCGGCTGCAGACAGGCACCCACAACGTGGAGGTCGAGGTGTCAACAGGGAGTGGCGTGCGGACTGTAACTACCGAGCAAGCGCTGGTGGCGGTCGGTTTTGCACCCAATAGCGAAAACCTCGGGTTGGATACACTGGGCGTGGAGCGTGATGAAGGTGGCTTTGTCAAGATAGATGCCGGCATGCGCACTAATGTGGATGGCGTTTTCGCTGTCGGTGACGTGACCGGTAAAATGCTGCTGGCGCACGTGGCCTCTGCGCAGGGCGTCGTCGTCGCCGATACCATCGCCGGTGTGCCCGGCGTGGGATTGGATTACAGAATGATGCCGCGCGCCACTTACTGCTATCCCGAGGTAGCCTCCTTCGGCTACAGCGAGGCCGAGGCGCTCTCGGCCGGATACGAGGTGAAGACCGCCCGCTTCGATTTCCGCGCCAACAGCAAGGCGCTGGGGTTGGGAGATTGCAGCGGCTGGGCCAAGATTGTCAGCGACGCTAGGTACGGGAAAATCATCGGTGCGCACATGATTGGCGCACAGGTGACCGAGCTACTGCCCGAACTCACCCTCGCTCACGGTCTGGAACTGACCGGGGCGGAAATTGCGCGCAACGTGCACGCCCACCCGACGCTATCGGAAGTGGTAGCGGAGGCAGCGCACGGTTTGGTGGGCGAAATAATCCACGCCTGAGCACGCGGACATCTGGGAAGCCGACGAGATCAATGGACGGACACGGACAATGCCATGCAAACCAAAACTGCATGGCGCACGCATTCCCGCCGATTCAACCTTTTTCGGTAAAGTGGTCCCCGTGCTGATGCTTGAGCTGGGAATCGTGCTGGCCACGATAGTGGTGCTGGCATTCGGCGTAGCCTTCGGTTTTGTGCCCGTAGCGCGCTGAGAATCAAGAGCACATGCTGACCAACAACACGTTGCTGCCTTTTTTCTCCACAGCTGTCATGCTGCTTTTTTGCGTTGCGGTGCTGCGTCACTTTTTCGCACGCTGGGAATTACATTTCCTCTTCTGGGGCATCGGGTTGTTGATGTTCAGCTTCTCCAGCTTCGCGGAGGCAGTCCTGGCGCTTGGGTGGAGCCGCTGGGCGTTCTTCAGCTGGTATTTCTTTGGTGCAGCCCTGAACGCCGCCTGGATCGGGCAGGGCACGTTATACCTGCTTTTCTCCCGCAAACGGGTGCTGCCCTGGACGGCGCTGCTGCTGCTGGGCAGTCTGGCCGCGCTGGCGCTCATGCTGCAGGTAATGCCCCTGCTGGACGAAACCTTATTCAACCCGCAATCACCAATCAGCGAGCAATACAGCCGCATCATGCCGCCAGTGCGCGAGGGCGCGACCATCAGGCTGGCAACGCCGCTCTTCAATGTCTACGGAGTGATCGCACTGGTCGGCGGCGCGCTCTGGTCTTCATATCTTTTCTGGCGCAAACGCGTTCTACCCAATCGTGTAATTGGCAACCTGCTCATCGCTGCTGGGGCGCTGGTGATAAGTTTCGCCAGTGTGCTCACGCGCATGGGTTTTGGCGCATGGTTATACTTGGGCGAGCTGCTGGCAGCCGGGCTGCTTTTCACCGGCTTTATGGTGGCGGCAAGATTCAGGCCCAATAAATTGAGAGCGGCAGCGAGGTCGCGCCTCAACGCAGAATAAACCATAGCATGACCAGACCTCAATTGCTTCGACTGGGGCTTTTCCAGATGGCGGCTGGTGGGCTCTCAGTGCTGTTCTTGGGCGTCCTCAACCGCGTCATGCGCTTCGAGCTCGGGCTCGACCTGCTGGTTGTCGGGCTGCTGGTGGGCGGCGGTCACTACCTCGGCGCGGTGGTAGCCATCCCTTTCGGGCACTTCTCGGACATGCATCGCATCGGCGGATACCGTCGCACGCTTTACATCCTGCTGGGCGTTTCGCTCACCGGCCTGATTCTGGCGCTTTCTCCATGGGTGGTGCGCTGGCTTGCGCCCACGGCGACGCCGCTGCATATCGCTGCCGCGTTCATCTTTTTCTTGCTGGAGGGCATGGCTACCTTTGTGGCCGGCACGGCTTACCTCGCGCTTATCGCGGACCGCACCAGCCGGGTAGAACGCGGGCCGGCCACCGGGATAGTGTGGACTCTGATGATGGTGGGCATCATCGTAACCGGCGTAGGAGCGGCGATGTTCATGCGCATTTACGCGTTTGAGCGCATGGTAACGCTCTTCACGGGCGGCTTTGCAGTGACGCTGCTGCTCGCCGTGGTTGCGCTCTGGCGGCAGGAGCCGCGCAGCCGCGATGAACTGTATAGCCGTCACGAGAGCCTGCGCGTTGCACTCACGCTACTGGCGCGCAGCCAGAACTCGCGCCGCTTCGCCGTTTTCCTGATGGTGGGGATGTTCTCCTATTTCATGCAGGACGTCATTCTGGAGCCTTTCGGCGGCGAGGTCTTCGGGCTACCGCCCGCCGAGACCACGCGCTTCAACTCCTACATGGGCGTGGGCGTAGTTGCGGGAATGCTACTGGGCGGGTTGAGCCTCATCCCGTGGATGGGCAAGCGATGGGTGGCCGGACTGGGGTGCTGGATAATGGTCACGGCTTTCGGCGGGCTGGCAGCCGTTGGATTCTCAGAGAGCGCGAGAATATTAGCTGCCGCAATCACGCTGCTCGGACTAGGGGCCGGTTTCTTCACCGTCGGCAGCGTCTCCTTGATGATGGACATGACTTCCAGCCAGCACACCGGCCTTTTCATGGGGGCGTGGACGCTGGTGCAGGCACTAGCGAAGGGACCAGCCTCGCTGCTCTCGGGCGGGCTATAGGGCGCATTTCTTGCTGCGGGCACGCTGCCCGGGCAAGCATACGGCGCGGTATTCGCGTTAGAAGCCGCCGGACTCTTACTGGCAATCCTGTTGCTGCATAGGGTGAACGTGCACCGTTTTAAGCACGAGGTCGGATCTTTCTGGGAGCTCGCCGCAGAAAACCTAGATTGAAGCCGGCGGCGCTACCCGCCGATGTACGACATCTCCACGCGCGGCCGGCACGGCGCCCGCGCGCTGCGCAACTCTGAATAACGGTCATCCCGCTGCCTCCAGATAGCCCTCAGTCGCGTGGAAACATGCTCATCGGAGGTCCGGCTGCGCAGCAACGCGCGCACATCGTGACCGGCGGAAGCGAAGAGGCAGGTAAAAAGCTCCCCGCGCGCCGAAAGGCGCGCGCGCGTGCAATCGCCGCAGAAGGGCTGAGAGACTGACGATATCAGTCCGATTTCGCCGCCGCCGTCGGCATAGCGCCAGCGCCGCGCCACTTCGCCGCGGTAATTCGGCGCGATCGGTTCGAGCGGAAGTTCGGCGCCGATGAGCGCGACCAGTTCGGCAGCGGGAACCACCTCGTCCAGTTTCCAGCCGTTGCTGTCACCCACGTCCATGTATTCAATGAAGCGCAGAATATGCCCGCTGCCGTGGAAGTGCCGCGCCATTGGCAGCACGCTTTCCATATTGACGCTGCGCAGCACCACCATGTTGATTTTCACCGGCGTCAACCCGGCCACAGCCGCGTTCTCGATGCCCGTCAGCGCGCGTTCCACCAGAAAATCGACATCGTTCAGGGCAGTGAACACGGCCTCGTCGAGCGAGTCAAGGCTGACGGTGATGCGCTGCAGGCCGGCCGCTCTCAGAGCAAGAGCCTTTTCCTGCGTGAGCAGCGCGCCGTTGGTTGTCAGCGTCAGGTCGAGGTCCGGAACGTGTGCCAGCATTTCAATCAGGCGCTCCACACCGTGGCGCAACAGCGGCTCACCGCCGGTCAGGCGCACCTTGCGCACACCCAAGCCGGTAAGTACGCGCGTCAACCGCGCGATTTCCTCGTATGTGAGCAGCTCGCTTCGCGCCAAATAAGGATAATCCGGCCCGAAGACTTCTTTGGGCATGCAATAAACGCAGCGCAGGTTACAGCGGTCAGTGACCGAAATGCGCAAATCCTGCAGCGAGCGTCCGAATGTGTCCTGAGGCAAGGGTGTTTCCTTCGCAGCTCTGTAATTAATGGAAATTGTATCACGTCGCCCGAATGCGGCCCCTAATGATACCATCTGCAAGGGCGCCGTTGCCGGCCTGTATAATAATCCTCCCACGCTCATGGACACTAAATCGCTGCTCACCCTCGAACTGCCGCTGGTGCTTGAACGGCTGGCCGGCCACTGCGACTTTTCCGCCAGCCGCGAACTGGCGCTGCAGCTGCAGCCCACCCCCGAGCTGACCGAAGCACAACGCCGCCAGCGCGAGACCGCCGAAGCCCGCCGGCTGCTGCAGAACCACCCGCAGGCCAGCGTCGGCGCAGCGTGCGATGTGCGCGCCCCAGCCGAACGATCCGCCCGCGCCACGGTGCTGCTGCCCGCCGAGCTGCTCGAAATCAAAAACACGCTGATAGCCGCCCACGCGCTCAAGAAAGTAGTGCTAGGCGCGCGCGCGCAATTCGAGCTGCTGCGTGCCCACGCCGAGAACCTGCACGACCTTCCCGAACTGGAAAAGGCAATCGGGCGTGCGCTGGATGAACACGGCGAGGTGCTGAACACCGCCTCCGCGCAGCTCGCCAATATCCGCGCCGAGCTCACCGAAACGCACGAGCGATTGATGCAAAAACTCGAGCGCCTGATAAACAACCCGCGCAACGCCGAATACCTGCAGGAGGCGCTCATCACGCAGCGCGCCGATCGCTATGTCGTTCCACTGAAAGTCAATTTCAAAGGTCGCATTCGCGGAATCGTGCACGACCAGTCCGCCTCCGGGGCCACGCTTTTCATCGAGCCGCTGGCCACGCTTGAACTGAATAACCGCCGGCGCGAGCTCCAACTGGCTGAGCGCGAGGAGGTGGAACGCGTGCTGCGCGCCCTTTGCGGCCATGTCGGCGCAAAAGTACAGGAAATCACGCGCAGCGTGGAGGCGCTTGCCGCGCTCGACTTATCCTTCGCGTGCGCGCGTTACGCGGAGGCGCTGCAAGCCAGCGAACCGGAACTACTACAAATATCGGCGGCCACAGAGTCCGGCGGGCGCGACTGCCCCATCCGGCTGCAAGCTGCCCGCCATCCATTGCTGCCGCCCGAAGCGGTGGTGCCAATTGATTTCGAAATTGACTCCGCTACCACGGTCGTAGTCATCACTGGCCCAAACACAGGTGGAAAGACCGTCACGCTGAAAACGGTCGGGCTGCTGGCGCTGATGGCCGCCTGCGGGCTACAGCTTCCGGTGCAGGACGGGGCTGCGCTGCCGCTCTTCAGCGGCGTGTTCGCCGACATCGGCGATGAGCAGTCAATCGAGCAAAGTCTCTCCACTTTCTCATCCCACATCGGCAACATCACACGCATGCTGGCCGCGGTGGACGCGCGCTCGCTGGTGCTGCTAGATGAAATCGGCGCGGGCACAGATCCGGGGGAGGGTTCGGCGCTGGCGCAGGCGCTATTGCAGAATCTGTTGCAGCGTCGCGCAACAACACTCGCGAGCACCCATTACCAGCGCCTGAAGGTTTTCTCGCACAACACGCCCGGCGTCATCAACGCCAGCGTGGATTTTGACCCCAAGACGCTGGCCCCAGTCTATCATCTGACCATCGGCCTGCCCGGGCGCTCGAACGCGCTGCCTATCGCGAAACGCCTAGGGCTGGCGCAGGATGTCATCGCGCACGCGCGTGGCATGCTCAGCGCCGCAGACCAAGAAGCCGACGCACTCCTAGCCGATCTCCAGCGCCAGCGCAACAGCGCGCGAAAGGAACGTGAGCACAGCGAGGCGATGCGTGCGCAGGCCGAAGACCGACAGGCTGAACTGGAAACTAGCTTGGTATCCATCGACGACGAGCGCCGCGCCATCCTGATGGCTGCGCGCGAACAGGCGCAGGCAGAACTGGCCGCGCTGCGCACCGAGATAAAGCGCCTGCGTCGCCGTCTGAAGGCCGGCGGCTTACCACTGCAGGAACTGCAGCAGGTGGCGCAGCAAGCGCGCGCGCTGGAAGAGAAGGCCGTGCTGCCGATTTCCGCCGATACGCCCGGGAAGCCCGAGTCTGAGCGCGCGTTGCGCCTAGGCGACCGCGTACGCGTGGAACGCCTGCAGGCGGAGGGCGTCGTCACCGCGCTGAGCGACGGCGAGGCAGAGGTGCAGATCGGACGGCTGCGCCTGCGGGCCGGGCTGGATGAGCTGCGCCCCGGCAGCGCCGGCACTCCCGAAAATGCCTCGCGCACCCAATCCGCGCAAAGCGTGCGCGTGCGCGCGTCCTCACCCGGCATGGAGCTGCACCTGCGTGGCCAGCGCATCGAGGAAGGGATACACAATCTGGAGCGCTACCTGGATGCCGCCGTGCTAGCCGAGCTTCCCTGGGTGCGCATCGTGCACGGCAAGGGCACCGGGCAGATGCGTCGGGCGGTGCGTGATGCGCTGCGCACGCACCCGGAAGTTAAATCACTCCGGTCGGGCAAACCCGGCGAGGGCGGAGGTGGGGTGACGGTGGCGACGTTGGAGGGGTAAATACGCTCGATGGAGACTATAGCGGCTTCGCAGGCTGTTCGAATCCAGTCCCGATTCTGTGCTTCTGCAGAAACCTGGCCGCTAGCCTTCGAAGATCAGGTGGATTGAAAACCTGTGTTAGTTTGAGAACCGACTTCATGAATCGACTGCCAACATCTGCTTTGTGCAACATCGCGAAATCATCTGCAATAGTAAGGCAACATTCTTCATAAGGCACATCATGCACCCGGCTGCAGCAAATGATATTCGTCAGCGGTCCGCGAGCCTCAACATCATCAGCCCATCTCCGCATCAATGAGCCGTTATCGTGTAAAACGCCTTGAACCACTGCTGGCAGCGAACCGATGCAAAGCCCTCAATACAGAGTGGCGCCACAATCCCGGTTGCACGTTTTCTGACATAATATGACAAGGTATTGACCACACCAAACAACCTGTCTCAGCGTCAATTATGCCTCTATTCAACTATCACAGAAACCGTCTGAACTGCGAATCCCTCGCGCTCGAGCAATTGACAAATGAATACGGCACTCCATTGTACGTATACTTCGCCGCGAGCCTGCGCGCCAACATCACGCAAATGCAGACCGCCTTCACCGCGCTGAATGCGCTCATTTGCTTTGCTGTGAAGGCCAACGACAACCTCGCCATCCTGCGCACAATCACCGCGGCTGGGATGGGATTCGACGTGGTCTCGGGTGGCGATGCGTGTCCGGTGCGACGCCCGGATTCAAGCGCAGCAGCACCCACTGCTCGTGGTAATAGGGGATGAAACATGCAGGAACTTCTCGGCCTGCTCTCGCAGCGCCGCCACCACGCGCGGATGACAGTGACCGGTGGCACTGACCGCGATTCCGGCCACAAAATCGAGGAGGCGATTGCCGTCCACGTCGAAAACGCGCGCGCCCTGCCCGCGGCTCATGGCGAACGCGTATGGCCGTCCGTACACCTGCGAAACCACGCTCTCGTCACGCGCAAACAGTGCCTGCGCTCTGGGGCCGGGAACCTTCAATCGGGTAATGCCGTCACTGGGGGACATTTCTGATCTGACCTCGAGATGTGATATCGGGCGCGGCGAAAAGCTGTGCACCCGCCACTGCGAGATTACACCGTGTGCGCGCAGCCGATAAAGCCACTCGCACGCTTTGGGAATCCCTTGCGTCCGAAGGATGCTAGTGACGCCGAGAGTCTCAATATGATTCTATAGCTCTCCGGGGTAGAATGAGCGCATGAGCACCCCGATTGTCTCCGTGTTGCTGCCAGCTCACAACGCGGCGACCACGCTCCCCGAGACGCTTGCCAGCCTGCGGGCGCAGTCACTGCCAGATTTCGAAGTGGTGGCGGTGAACGATGGCTCCACCGACGAGAGCGGAGCCATCCTGCAGGCCTGCGCCGCAGACGACTTGCGCGTGCGCCCCATCCAGCTCCCGCGCGTCGGCCTGATTGAAGCGCTCAACCGCGGCCTAGCTGCCTGTCAAGGCGAGTTCGTAGCGCGCATGGATGCTGATGATCTCGCGCACCCACGCCGATTGGAGCTGCAGGCTGAGCGGTTGCGCGCACAACCGGGGCTGAGCGTAGTCAGCTGCCTTGTCGAGCCCTTTCCGGCCGACACGGTGACGCAAGGATTCCGCCGTTATATCGAATGGTTGAACGCACTGACTACGCCGACCGAAATCGCGCGCGACATGTTCATCGAAAGCCCGCTGCCGCACCCTTCCGTCATGCTGCGCGGCGCCGAGCTGTTGGCGTTGGGCGGCTATCAAGAGCGCGGCTGGGCGGAGGATTACGACCTCTGGCTGCGCTACCATCTGGCGGGGAAACGAATGGAGAAAATTACGCAGACTTTGCTGCGCTGGCGCGACCATCCGGAGCGCGCCACGCGCACCGACGCGCGCTATTCAGTGGAAAATTTCTTGCGCGCCAAGGCTCACTATTTGCTGCGCGACCCACTATGCGGCCGCGACGCTGTCATCATCTGGGGAGCGGGGCAAATGGGCCGGCGCCTCTCCAAGCACCTTGTGCGCGGGGGCGCTCCGTTGCTCGCCTTTCTTGATATCGACGTGGGAAAAACCGGCCGCACGCTGCGCGGTCGCCCAATTCACTCCGCTGCTGATTTGCCGGATCTGTGGCGACAGCACACCCACCCCGCATTGCTGGCCGCGGTCGGCTCGCGCGGCGCACGGGCACTAATCCGCGCGCGGCTGCAAGAGTGGGGATTCACGGAAAGCGCAGATTTCTGGTGTGTGGCCTGACGCAATCACAGCCCATTGGTTGACGTCAAGCCTGAATTCTTAGATTGGAAGATAGGTACAATTAGAGTAATCGGAAAAGGCAGAAAGGAAACCTTCGCTCCCTTTGGGAAGCTGACGAGACAATACCTAGGCGAATGGCTGACAGTTTTCGTCTGAAACTACCTCTACGAATACGTCCTGCACTTCTGGGGTAGAAGTTGGGGTTGGTTAAGGTGCTGGTGTGGAGGTGGGCGTAGGTGATGGCGCTGTCTGCGGCCTAGGGCATGGATCAGTGGCTTCCGGCCGGGCTTTATCCGCTATGGTTGCCTTTTGCGCACCAACGCCAGAAATACCAGCGTTGCTGAGGGGACGCGCACATCTTTGCGGGAGAGGACATCAAGAACCTGCTGGATTGAATGTCACTGAGCATCTACTGTTTCAAACACTCCCTAGGTTATCTCCAGCACCACAGCCAGGCGAGAGACGAAGGAAATCCTCAGCCTGGCCGCCGCCGCAACAATGACACTGGCTCGCAGTCGACCAATTTAGTATTGCTCGATGCGTTGTTCTGCATCGGACTGCCGGTTTCAGGCAAGAACCTGTTCCAATGATTCCCGAGTCTATGATGGCGCACTCGCATTCCATCTAAACATTAATGTAGCCGACAAGTTCATTTTCCTGCAGGGTTTTCACCATCGGGAGCAAATCCCAAAATGGCTCTTTTATCAACTCTGCTATTTCCAACAGACTGTGTTGTCCGTCACAATAGGAAATAAGGTTCATCATGGTTCTCGTGGATTGGCTGGGGTGTTTTGTGCTGAGCGTTGGGTAAAGTCCTCGTTTTCCCAGTTGCGGTTCTCCGATTACCGTCGTTATTAAATAGACGTTTTTTTCAATGATTTTGATGGCCGATCTCAATGCATTGTAACCGCCCTCCAATCCGCTAGGTGTCACCAGTACCAGATCATCCAGCGATGTATGGTATTCAGGATACTCTCCATACTTACTTCGCATAATTGTGGCAACAGGAAGATCTACCCCCGGTGCGCAGTATTGACGTTCATCGCTGCCGCGATTAAGCCAAGTATATCGTTTGAATTCTGGATCAATATGCTTCAGTAAGTGGACAGCGGCTATGTCCGACAGTGCATTTCCAGCACGAGAGGGCAGATATGAATAACAGCGATCATCCCCAATGCAGGTGATGTTAAAACCGGCAATGACATTTTTCTTGAGATGATCCAAATTCATACTCAAATAGACAATGGATCCGATCGTTTCTGGGACAAAAATGATGCGGTAGGTGTAACGTCTCTCTTTCAAAGATAACAACCACTGCGCCAAAGCTGTTGTCACGACAGGTCCGGAAAGTTCATTGTTTGCCATGGATGGATGACAGACAAAGGTAGACAAAAATACTTCCTTTGCTGATTCACCCGGAATTATTATCTCACCGTAATTCAGCACACCGGGTTTCAGATCAGAATCCACCACCACATGGTAACGACCGGGTTTCAGTGAATTACGTTGATTGTCGGTCAGACTGAAACCCCAACGTCTTTTATAATATGAAGTAACGTATGGTATTGCATTAGGCTGATCAGGCAGGGAATGCAAATGTGGATTCAGTTCCTCAAGTGTCAACCATTTGTCAACAGGTTCCGAATAACCTACCACATGAAGGTTGTTATTGTTAAAATCAACAATTCGTTTCCCACTTTCATTCTCTATGAATGCGTCTTTAATGTTCCATTCATCCGGGACCACCCAGTCAAAAGCTGGTGTACCTGAGGTAATATTGCATATTGTAATTTCTGGCAATAAGTTCTTAATATAATTCAAAGTTTGCCTGACACCTTTTCCGGTGACACTTCTACATATAGGGAATAGATCAGAAGCCCACTGATGCATTATATGACCCAACTTATTTCTATTTTGGTTATGCATCTAAATATGTTCAATCATGAAAATTTCGGATTAATTCCAGAATGAAAATCATACAATATTACGTGGATTCAACTCACAAGTGCAAAATTAAAGGTTGGAATAGGAGGTAAGCTGCGGTAGTATCAGAGTTTCTCGTGCCAATCCAGGCAAAGGAGCATAGGTGCGAACCTGCGCACAGCATATCCGGGAACAAAGATGCCAGATTCATGCGCTTCTGAAAGCGGGACATCGTCAAGCGTAGATTACGCCCTGGATCAAGGTTGACAAATCCACCATCAGCAGGGAGTTGAAACGCGATCGCGGACTGAGAAGCTGTCGACCCAAGCAGGCGCATCAGTTGGCTAAGCGCAGAGGCAAAAAACCATCTTGTCACATAGTCGCGTCCAGCTAGCACGCGGTCGAACCGTTCATCCGCCAAGACTGGAGCCCGGAGCAAGTGTCGGGCTGACTCAAGAAGTGCCGTGGCCATTACATTAGCCATAAATGGATGATACCAGTATATTCTCGCAGATAAACATGCTGGTGATGATCTCTGTCGCCATCTACGCTGTAAGAAACAACGGAGAAAGCGCTCCGGGAGTTACGATCGGCGTGGAAGAATGCTCAAGTTTAGAGTAAGTATCGACGCCCGGCCTGGTATCGTGGATACCCGCTAGTCTCTCGGCGATTGAGAGGTGGGTGTAATGATTGGAAAAGGACATCGTCACACGATTATCTCTCTGACCGAGCGCAAGTCTCCCTTAGCCATCC